>UMHL01068737.1_pt1 | contig 28198 bp, 18 predicted proteins | sample 1965551 | NCBI WGS metagenome assembly UMHL01 (sample SAMEA4836100, study PRJEB28245) | human gut metagenome | biome: gut microbiome; material: fecal sample | place: Denmark | collected 2008 | reverse complement strand
CATCACGCCCGGGAATATTCGCATCTGGTGATGTCGTTAATGGGGCAAGAACTGTTGTAGAGGCTGTGGCACATAGTAAGATTGTTGCAGAATCTATGCATGAATATATGCAGTCGCTTAAAGATACTACAGACTAATACACATTGCTTCACGATAGTCATTCAATATATGACACTAATAAATGCTTTAGCTAAATAACAGTAATAACTAACAGACGACAGTAAATAAAATCGCGGTTATCATCAACGTCAGGCACGCTCTCGCTACTCTCGCACGTAGCGGATACTAAGGTGCTAAAATACAGCACCTAAGTACCGGCGTGCTCAAAGTACCTGACTTTTGATAATAACCGCGGTTTTCTTTGCAATCTGTTTTATAACAATATCCAATTAAATATTCTGGCGTAAGCCCCTGATACCAGCCGCCACCTAAGCCATATACCGTCCGTTATGCCACCACACTTACTTAACCTGCGTAACCGTTCCGTCATCTGCCACATTTGCATTAATACTCACCTTATTAAGAAGGCTGAATATTCTGCTTTTATCTTCTTCCTGTGTGCATATACGTGTCACACAGCCCTGTAATGTGCCGTCCTGAACAGCTGGCACTACTGATACATCAATTTTATCACCATCATCATTGCCGCTTATTCTGATATTAACGAGCATTGTATCAACATTATATTCATCGAACCAGAAATTACCAAGACTATAGAATATAGGCTTATCCTCATAATACTCTATACCCTGAAGGCAATGGCTGTGACCGCCGATGATAACATCTGCTCCTGCATCTATATATTCCCTTGCACTAGACCTCTGAACGTCCTCAAGCACAGTTGTATGCTCAGTACCCCAGTGGACAACAGCAACTACATAATCTGCATTAGCTCTGGCCTCTTTAATTGTCTGGACAAATAACTCTGTATCATAACATCTGAGTATTCCCGGCGTAGTATCTGTAGCCTGTGGTGTCATCTTATACTTTTCAGCTCTTGAAGCTGCCACGATAGCTATCTTCTTTCCGTCAACTTCTGTATAATATGGTTTCATTGCTTCTTCAAGCGTTCTTCCAGCACCAACATACGGAATCCCAACTGCTTCTAAAGCAGAAAATGTATCATACATTGCCTCCTGTCCATAATCATATACATGATTATTAGCAAGCTGTGCAACATCTACTCCAAGTGCATTAAGCACCTTTGCTCTCTCTGGACCAGCTCTGAATGTCCACATTTTATTAGCAAGAGGTGCACCTCTGTCACTGTAGCAGAATTCATTATTAACCAATGTAATATCTGCATCTTTCATATACTTTATAAGCTCTGGCGATATACATTTAGTAATATCTCCGTTATTCTTATCAAGTTCTTTAGTTGTCGGCTCACCCTCCGCAATGTTAATATCACCTGTAAACGTCATTGTTATGTCAAACGGGTGTGTATCAACTGTTGTTTCTTCCCGTGTTGAAACCTCGCTTGTATCTAATACATCATTATTGCTTACACCTGATGATTTCCCACACCCCGATACAAACAACACACTTATAATGACAGCTATAATAACAGCTGATTTCTTTTTTAAAGCATTTTTCACTATGCTCTTTCTCATTATATAGTATTCTCCATTCCTGACCTGTATGTATTCTGTTCTCGTTCAATCATTCATAAATAATTATTGATTATTATCAATTATTGATTATTCACAATTACTTATTACTATCAATCATTTATTCTTAACAATTATTTATTCTTAGAGTTCTTTGAATCCTTATGTTCACTGACCGATTCGTCCATAACGCCTCCTGCCGCAAGCAGTGCTTTAGCTCTCTCAAAGGAATCCATATGAACTAAAATATCACATTTGGCATTCTTATCATTATTAAGAAATCTAAGAAGCCCTGTATGTAACTTCCATCTTTCAAAATATGAAATATTGTTCTTTCTAAGAACCTTCTCTATCTTCTTACATTCTTCCATTGATACATCAGAACGAATTACTCTTTCCATTGTTGAAACTTCACTCATCGCATAACACCTCTTTTATTATAGTTTCAATTCACTTTTTCAGACTAAATTTTATCACATAAGAATCAAAAAATCTATAAAAAAATAAAACTGCCACTTTATGTTAATCATAAAGTGGCAGTTTTTGTTACTATATATTAGGTTAACCGGATAAACTTTTTAATTATCTTGATAATCCTTTTCTCTTCTTCTCATAGAAGAATACACCTGCAAGTGCCATAACACTCATAATCATTAAGATTACATATACTACTGAGTTAGTTGTATCACCTGTTGCTGTGCTCTCTCCTGTTTCTGGATTACCAGTTGCTGGCTCACTTGTTGATGGTTTATCTATAACCCCTCCTGAGCCTTCAGTCTTAGCATCACTATAGATGATTGCATATGTTGAGAACTTATCTGACTTAAATGTAAGTTTACCTGTTGCTGCATCAAATGCTGCATCAAGGATAGTTGTTTCACCATCGTGTACTCTCACAATCTTATAAGTTCTTGTTACTGCAGAATCTGTATTAATAAGATTTTCTGGAAGAGCAATTGTAAATTCAATCTTCTTATCTGTAGATGTTATTGTTCTCTTATCGTTACCAACTGATAATATAATGCTTATATCGAAATATGAACCAACTACATAATTACCAGATATAATACCTTCTACTGCATTCTTATCTTTAGCAGTTACGCTGTCAGCAATATTCTTAACATCAACTTCAATCTTTACATCAGCACCATTAGCAATTGCCTCTTTTTCTGCTTCTGTAAACTCTATGTCATCAGTATCTACTACAACACTTACGATGTCTTTCATATCACCTGATGCAACTGTATCTGGTGTAAGCTTAGCAATTGAAGTAACATCTATCTTCTCAGCACAGCCTTCGTGTTTACAATGACGAGACTTAGAACCTTCTTCCAAAACTGTAGGTGCTTTATCAACTGTGAATTCATCACTGAAATCATGTCCTAAAGCATCCATTTCCCTTGTCTGTTCGGCATCACACTTAGTACATAATCTGTGTTCAACACCCTTTTCTGTACATGTTGGTGCTGTCTTAACTGTCCACTCACCCCATACATGCTCTTCTGGTCTGTCCTCTACGAACTGAAGGAAGTCACCTAACTCAATCTTACCATCTTTTCCTTCTGGCATTGTATCAATACCACCAGTAACGATATTCTTGAAATCACTAAGATTCTTGAAATCTTCTGCTGTAAGCTTTGCACCTTCACTATTAACTGAATCGCCATCCTTGTTAATGAAGAAGCTTTCAATTGAATAGTAACGGCTGATTACATCTTCCTTTGCTTCCTTATCTGTCTTATTAAGCAATGCCTTACCTTCTGCATCTACAATTTCCTTGTATGTATCGTCTGAATAAGACTTAACATTCTCTACTGTAAACTGAGGTTCAACACCTGTATATACATGTAATTCCAAGTTAGAACCACCATTATTATAACCTACTAAGTTAACATAAGTTCCCATAGGATCTGAATTATTAGTAAATCCATTAGCTGTATTACCAAATGAGTAGCTGTTATATATCTTGTGATTAACTGCTATACCAGAACCACCCATCTTAAATCCATTACCATCACCCTTTGAGTCATATAATGCACCATTGTAATATAACATACCATTGCCGTAGCATACGCTGTCATAGATTTCTACTGCTCCAATTGCTCCTGTTGCGCCCTTAGAGAAGAGATCCCATCCATCATCAGCGTTATATGCTGCTATACAGCCCTTAAATACATTACCATCGCCACAAGTAAGCTTAGCAGCGAAACCATCTGCATTGTTCTGTGACTTATCACTATTATTATATGCGTTACAATTAATTATCTGGTTGTATGAAGGCCAATCTGCCTTATTATTAGAACCATCCGTTCTTGATACTGAAAGTCCTGAATTAGAGTGACCATAGAAATCACAATTCTCTACAATGTTGTGGCTGCCACCAAGTCTAACACCGCCGCCATTGCCGAACTTCATACCACTTACATACCAGTAATCACCTGATAAATCAAATGTATTAGATACGAACTTACTATCTACAAAGCTTCCGCCAAAATCAAATATTACATCTTCTGTATTATCTGGTGCTGCCATAAAATATTTCATTCCATCTTCACCAGCACCATCATTACCATGCCATATACCTGTAGTCCTCTTAAGATTATAAGTACCACCTAATGCATATACAGCCTGACCAGCCTGACAATATGTTAATGCTGTCTGAACATCTAATGGATCTTCCTTAGTACCTGCTGCTGATGAAGTACCTGTTGGAGAACAATATATAGCTTCCTTAACTGGAGCAATTATTCTACGGTTAACTGTTGCATTCATTACAACTGGAGCTGATGATGTTATATTCTGTGTTGCATCTGGTTCAAAGTATGCCTGAAATCTGTTATCACCAACAATTAATGTTGTATCAAATGTATATGTTCCTTTTTCTACTAACTTCTGGCTTTCAATTGTCTTGCCATTCTGCTTAATTGTAAGAAGTCCCTTAGTATTAACAGATACACCATATGTATAGCTTTCTGATGAAGTCTGGCTAAGTGTTGTCTGTGATACACCTGGTTTTGTAGCTGCTGGCTTGTCAAATGTCTGTGGAGCATCTGCTGCTCTGTCTGTTACATTAAGTACAACTGATGATGTATCAACTGTAATCTTAGCACCTCTTGCTGCAAAGAAACCAAGATACATATTATTTTCATCTATTGTTGAGAATGTATCTGCTGGTAAGTAATAGAAGATATTCTCTAACTCACCACCTGGATTAGTCTCACCCGTTACTTCACTTGTAACACTTGAACCTTCTACATATTTGCCTGTTGCTATATCCTTCATCCAGGCATATATACCTGAATTGTCTTTCTTTAATCTTAATTCATATGTCTGTGGTTTATCTTCTGTAATCTGATACTTTAACGATTTACCAATCTTGCTAAATCTTGTAATATTATGTCTATTAGATGCATCTCCATCTGTAACACCATATCTACCGAATACATTTACCTGTCCATAATATCCACCAACTGCAATTGAATTAGAGTAGTAGATTGATGAATCACCATCTGTACCGTTAGAATCTCTTACCATAATACCAAAACCTTCCTGATTATCAGGAGCTGTCTTTGTAATAAAGTAATTAACTGTTACGTTAGCTGTTATATCAAAGTTATCATTCTTAGCATCTAACTTTGTATAATAATAAGCTATACCATCCTGTCCATCATCTGTACACTTACCTTTTCCTTCTGGTGCTTCAATTATAACTGAACCTTCAGTAGCAGTATTTATTGTCATTGCCTTTTTGTCGATAGACTGACCAAATATAATTGAATTCCAAGTAAGATCTTCAAACTTAAATTCTTTCTTATCTCTTACTGTTGCCTGAATTGTTGTTTCAAGCGCCTTTCCATCTACTGTTGCAGAAATCTTAATATCATATGTTCCTGTTTCATCTTTCTTGTATGCTGATGAATCAACCTTAACATCTGATTCAGCGACTTTCTCTTCTCGTCCACTATCATATACAGCAACTACTTCAAGTCCGTCTGCACTAAAGTCAGTACCCTTAACATATGTAGTTGTTGTTGGATATACATCTACTTTAAGTGAATGTACTGTAGGTTTAACAACTTCAAGTGTATATTCAGCCTTTGCACCATTGTATTCTACTACATATGTGTACTCGCCTGCTACTTTTGTATCAAGTTTAGCAGTCTTAGCCTTTACATAAGCCTTAACTGAATCTGTACCCTGAATAACCTTAGCTGAACCATCTGAATAATCAGCTGTTATTGTAAGACCTTCTACATAAGCATCTGCATCATATTCTGTGTCTGTATAAAATCTTGTTGTATTAGGTGCTGTTATTGTAATATCCTTAACTGTTGCATCTGATACGCTTATAGGAATAACAACTTCCTTTGTAACATCACCATATGTATGGCTTACTGTTACTTCTTTATTTCCAGCAGTTGTGAAATCAACATCACCTACTTTTGTATTCTCATCTTTATTATCAATAAGTGTCTTTAAATCAAATGATCTACCACTATTGTATACAACCTTACCTACTAAACCAGTAAAATCAAGAGCTGTATCAGTTACCATATAATCTGTCTTAACTGGCATATATTCAATATACATATCAGATACTACTTCTTTGATAACTGTTATTGGCACTTCTATTGTCTGTCCTAAATATAAAAGAGTAAGCTTTCCAGCATCTGTAACTTCTGAAAATGGTTTACTGCTCATATCAACAACACAATCTGCTGCTGTGATTGTCTTTGTCTCGCCATTAACTGTTGCAACAGCCTTAAAGCCTGTCAAATCAACATCTTCATATGTATTACCCGCACAATATGTTGTCTTCTTAGGTGCTGTAATATCTGTTATTGCAACTGATGTGCTGTCTGATGTATATGATAACTTAACATTGTTGAATGTTACATTAGCATTTCTTGCTGCGAATAATCCAACATACATTGTATCATCTGTAATTAAATCTGCTGCTGAACACTCTGCAGCGACTTCGCCATCAAAGTAAAGCTTAACGTTGTCACCAACCTTCTGAATAGCGAGGTCATATGTTCCACCTACTGCTGGTGATTCACCTAATCTTTTATGTTTTACCTTTGTTGTCTTATATCCAGCATATCCCTCGGCTTTTTTCTTGCCATAGCCACCAACAAATGCAAAATTGTTCTTTGTTGTATCTAAATCACCGCTACCATGCTCGCCAATCTCATCTCTTACCATTAAACCGAAAGCTGCCTGCTCATTTGCCTCTATCGAATTAAGCGTTGCCTGTGTTGTAATAGTAAAATCTACAGAACTATCTAATTTATACATAAATGTATTAAGTCCTTGATTTTTTGCATCGTTATTTATCTTACCACCAGTGGCTTCTATACTTATTCCACCTTTTCCTGTATCGCTTGCAGAACCTTTGGCACTATTACCAAATGCACTATATGTCCATCCTTTCCAAGTTCCGTCTTCGACTGTCTTTCCACCTTCAAAAGTAGTTTTTGAAGCTGCATTAGCTTTTGTCATAAGACTATTAACCGGAATAAGGCTTACAACCATTAAGAAAGCTAATACAGAAGCGACAATCTTCCTAACTTCTTTTTTAATCCTCATAACTAGGATTCCTCCTTCTTCATTAATACGCACTTTTAATCAGATACGAAAAAGGCTTGCACATAGTAATATAGAATACAGCTTTCATTCACTATATTAGTCACTATGCACTAAACCTTTATCCAATACCTCAAAAGTTGAGTTAATATTAGCACAACCAACTTGGTGGGTCAAGATGCCTATTGGGTATTTTTTATATTTTCGGCGGTATATACAGTTTTATTTTAGATAATTTGTACAAAAGTAATGAAAATTGTATGAAAAACCTCTTAAATTTTAATTGTATACCGGTACGACTGAATTCAAAAGCTCTTTTGCAGTTATCTACATATACTTTATGTGCGTTTTTATAACCAAGCAAATAGTATTATCACATTGTATAACTTGAATATATCCAATATAAAAATTATAATTATAAACAACGGAGGTGAAATTTATATGACAAAAAAAGAGATGTTAGATGAAATGGAGGAAGCTGGCTGGAGTTATGATACAGATTTAGATTCCCCATATAAAGCCGTCAAAGAGGATTACGATGAAATGAAAAAAGAACTTTCCGATGATTCCTTACTTTTCCCTAACGGCAGAGATTATGATGCTGAAGATGAAGATGGTATTTAATCCGTAATAACATAGTAAGAGGGCTGCCGCAGCAACAACCCTCTTACTGTCTGTCAGCCAACTTTTCTTTATATCCTTCTACTACTGACGTTATTATATTTATTATGACTATGCTCTAATTAATGTAACAAGAATTAATTCATTATTTTACCAGATTACAATTTATTAATACCAGATTCTTTATTTCTGCATTTATAGCAGCTTTCTATACGTCTCCCTATCTTTTTCCTCTATATCCAGCGTATCCATTGCCTCTTCTGCTGTCTGATTCAACTTTCTCATTAATGTTCTTATGCTGTCAAGACGCGCCTGTTTCTCCCCTCGTGCCATTCCACGTTCCATTCCTCGTCTTTCTCCGCGTTCCTCGCTTTCTTCTACCAGCAAATCACTTATATTACACATATCATTCACACACCCTTCTAATTCTGTTGTCATCTCAAGTCCGTATTCTTCTAACCGGTTCATCTTATCCTGTCTTGCCCTGCAAGAAAATAATACTTCCAGCATTGCTATAAGCTTATTTTTTGATTCTTCGACATCTGCCCTGCTTCTTATTCTTATAACCGCTCCATTCATTATGCTTCGCTGTGGAAGCCAGCTTGTATTGCCATAGATTACTCTTGGCTGCAAGCCTAATTCTATTATAGAGTCTTCATCGGCTTCTGTATCCATACATATCCATATGCTGTATACATCTTTGATGTCATCATAGTTTGATTTTATGAATTCTACATTTTTCTGTGAAGACACTAGTCTTGCCATATAATACACCATTCTTGATTCGATATGATAACCAAGCTTTGTATATGAAATACTTTTCTGTGCCTCAACATTTACAAGTATTTTAATTGTTCTATTATTATAATACAATGGAAATCTTATGTCGTAAATAATTTTTCCATCTTCTATATCTACGTCTTCAGTTCCATCACTTTCAATTTTAATGCACAGCTTTTCCGGAACTGTAAGTGATACTATTGTCTCTCCTATGCAGGGAATTATGTCTTTTATGCTGTATTCCCTGAATTCTGGCACTATTACTTTTACTATATTGGCTAATATCTGTGGATCTGCCAATATACATTTAGCATAGTCGTCTCTCATTGCTTTATCTACATCAAGCTTTGACATTGTTTCTGCAAGATGTGTGGTTACTCTCTGATACTTCATTAAACCTCCTTTTCATTGGTTATCATTTATCCACCATAGTCAGTTATTCGCACTAAAATTTTAAATATTGGAATTATATTGGCGAATTGCCATTAGATTTCATATATAGTTCCGATATGGTTGCCACATATTACTATCAAACATTATTATATTTAGATTAGATACTATATAAATAGAATACCACATATCACTATGTATTGCAATAGAATATTTAGAAAACAAAAAGGCATTGCCAGACCACTCAAATGGACTTTCCTTCCGTGCACACCTGGCCAGTCAAGAAAGCCCATACCATAGGCCCGATAATACCTCTCTTTATTAATTACATTAGGTGATTGCGGTTACTTGTGTTCACAGTACAAATAACAATCAATTTTGCTGAGTTTCGCAAACGCCTATTAATTACATAATTATGCCAATGACCCTCTCTTAAGCCATCTTCCACTAACAAACCTTGCAACAAAGCATACTGACCTTGCTGCCCAGTCAATGAACATTCCTATCCATACGCCAAGAACTCCCATTCCAAGCATTACGCCAAGGACGTAGCTGCTTCCGACCCTGAACAGCCACATCGAGATAATACTTGCTGTCATTGTAAATTTTACATCTCCCGCCGCTCTTAATGGATTGGATAATGTAAATGAAAGCGGCCATATAAATAATGAAACCACATTAAAGCATCTTAAAATCATTACTGTAATCTGTGTTGCCTCACCTGATAAGTTAAACCACGAAGCAATAAATGGTGCTAAGAAGAATAATGGAATATTACATATCCAGTCGCCGAAATACGCACATTTAAGCACTTTTTTAGTATACATTTTTGCCTGTTCTTTCTCACCGGCACCTATGCACTGTCCAACAACTGTGATAAGTGCAAGTCCCATAGATGAAGCCGGAATATTTGCAAAATCGATAACTGTATAGCCAACCGAATTAGCGGCTGTAGATGCTGTTCCAAATGTTGCAACCATACTTACAACCATAAGCTTTCCTATCTGGAACATACCATTTTCTATGCCTGATGGAATACCTATTGTCAGAATCTTCTTTATATATATCCAGTCTGGAACAAAATATTTTATATGATCTATTCTTATCGGATTAGTCTTTCCGCATACAAGTACTGTCATAACTATTCCAGCTGCAACACGGCTAAGTGCTGTTGACAGTGCAACACCAGCTACACTCCACTTAAATACGAATACAAACAAAGCATTTCCAGCTACATTAATCACATTCATAAGTATGCTTATATTCATACTTACCTTACTGTTGCCTACGCTCCTGAATATTGCAGCTCCTGCATTGTACATTCCAAGGAAAGGATATGAAAGGGCTGTTATCACAAAATATAACACAGCACAATCCATAACTGAATCTTCAACAGTTCCGAATATCACCTTAAGTAATGGTCTTGTAAATGAAACTGAAAATGCTGTCATTATAACTGAAAATATTAACAAAACAGTTTCAAGCTGTGCTCCTGACTTTCTCGATTCATCATCCCTGCCTTTACCTATATACTGACTGCAAACAACAGCGCCACCTGTCGCAAGTGCTGCCATAACCTGTATGATAAGCCTGTTGATATTATCAACAAGTGCAACTCCTGCAACTGCCGCTTCTCCTGACTGTGATACCATAAGTGTGTCAACAAGTCCAACAAGCACTGCAAGAAGCTGTTCAAACATGAGCGGAATTATAAGCTTCCTTAAATCTTTACTACTAAACAACATATGTTTACTCCATCTATATTTTCATTTTATGGTGTAAGTGTTAATTGCACAACTATTCTGCACAGCTTATATTAAAGAGCTGCAGAATATGCCTTTAACCCCATCACCAATCATACATTTATCACACAAAAATTCGGTCAGAACGTACTTTTAACATTCTGACCGAATATAATAATTACATTATCAGCTGTAATAAACATCTATAAACCAGTTATCTAAGCTTCTAACCAGCCTGTTAACCATCAGCAATATTAGTCTACTGTGTAAATCCAGCCCTTAGGAGCTTCGATTCTACCCATCTGGATACCTGTAAGAGTTTCATATAACTTCTTTGTAACAGGTCCCATCTCGTCCATACCACTTGGTAAGCAGATTTCCTTGCCGTGATCTACTATCTTTCCTACAGGAGAGATAACTGCTGCTGTACCGCAAAGACCACATTCAGCAAAGTCCTTAACTTCATCAAAGAGAACTTCTCTTTCTTCAACTTCAAGTCCAAGGTATTCCTTAGCAACGTGTACTAATGAACGTCTTGTAATAGATGGTAAGATACTATCTGACTTAGGTGTTACAACCTTACCGTCCTTAGTAACAAAGAGGAAGTTAGCTCCACCTGTCTCTTCAACCTTAGTTCTTGTAGCTGGGTCAAGATACATATTCTCAGCATATCCTTCTGCGTGAGCTGTAACGATTGCGTGAAGGCTCATTGCATAGTTAAGACCAGCCTTGATATGACCTGTTCCGTGTGGTGCTGCTCTATCAAAATCTGAAACCTTGATTGTAAGTGGCTTAGCACCGCCCTTGAAGTATGGTCCAACAGGTGTTGTGAATACTCTGAACTGATATTCATCAGCAGGCTTAACACCTATAACTGGATTGCTTCCGAACATATATGGACGGATATAAAGTGATGCACCTGAACCATAAGGTGGTACCCAGTCCTCATTAGCTCTTACTGTTTCAGCAATAGCTTCTACGAACTTATCTTCTGGGAATACAGGCATCTCAAGTCTTCTACAGGAATCTGCCATTCTGCTTGCGTTCATATCTGGTCTGAAAATAACTGTGTGACCATTCTCTGTTGTGTATGCCTTCATACCTTCAAAACATGACTGTGAATACTGTAATACACCAGCACATTCGCTGATAACGACTTTATCATCATCTGTGATAACACCATTATCCCATGCTCCATTCTTATAATTAGCTACGAATCTCTTATCAGTCTTTACATAGCCAAATCCTAAATTAGACCAATCAATATCTTTCTTTGCCATAACTTTATACTTCCTTTCGTATTCGACAGTCTACTCACCTTACTGTCAGGAGCTTCTACAATACCAACCATAAATGTCTGCTTTGCTGTAAAATGTCCTTACAACACCGCTGACAACCAGTAAATACGCTGACCCCTTGGCATAACACTCTTTCTTTGGTGTTTACTATAATGGATCCCATCGATTAATTAAATTAGGGATATTTTATACCCACATTTTATATAAGTCAATAAATTTTGCCTATCTAATAATTTCACAAGTATATTTTTTATGTATTTTACAGCTTTTTGAGCCGCGCTATTAGTCCAGCGCCGCTTCGCCGCACTGGACACGCGGGCGTTCGCCCTATAAGACATAATGCAAAGCCACAATTTTGTGCAAGCACAACTGTGTCTTTACATTATGTCTGGCACGGCTCATTGCTTTCGCGATCATTCATAGCTTGTAATCTGTGTGTAGAAGTTATCGTAGTCTGTTCTGCCTTCTCCTGTGAATGCGATTGCTGTTCTTGGGTGCTGGTTAGCATTTCCTGTAATCATATACTGGACGTCACACCCCCATACAACTCCGGCTTTCTTAAGTGGAACCATATGATTTTCAATGAACTTAAGAACTGGTGAAATTCTGTACTTTGGATTTCTTAAGAAGCCCATAAGAAGCTCTGTATAACAGTTACCTGCTCCTCTGCCCATTCCGCTCATTGTAACATCAAGATAGCTTACACCTATTGTGCACGCCTCAATAGTGTTGGCAAATGCAAGCTGCTGGTTATTGTGTGCGTGTATACCAACTCTCTTTCCGTATTTCTCAGCAATCCTGATGTATTTATCTGCAAGTCTTCTTATCTGTTCAGGATAAAGTGAACCGTAGCTGTCTACAAGGTAGATTACGCTTGCCTTGCTCTGTGCAGCAAGAAGTTCAAGTGCAAGGTCTAACTCATTCTCACTTGCTGTAGAGATAGCCATAATATTAATAGTAACTTCATATCCCATATCTGCACAGTAATTAATCATCTCTATAGCCGCAGGTATAGTATTAATATATGTAGCTACCCTTACCATATCTATAACACTTTCAGACTTAGGAATTATATCTTTCTTGTAATCAGTTCTTCCTACGTCTGCCATAACAGAAATCTTTAAGTCTGTATCATTATCACCAACGATAGCTCTTATATCTTTCTCATCGCAGAACTTCCACTTGCCGTAATCCTCAACCTTAAAGACTTCCTTTGATGCCTTATATCCAAATTCCATATAATCAACACCTGCGGCTACATTTGCCTTATACAAATCGCGCACAAAATCTTCGCTGAATTCAAAATTGTTAACAAGACCTCCATCCCTAAGTGTACAATCAACGACCTTAATATCTGGTCTGAATGATACTAACTCGCCTTTCTGTTCCATAGTAATCCTCCATTCTTTCCCGGTAAAAGCTAAGAAAATAATTCCCGCACCGGGTGTTCTCAATCTAGTATCAGTGTACAGGAAAATATTGCATATGCCTGATATGCTTCTGCACACGCTTTATTATGCTTTAAAGCGTTACACTTTAAAGTGCTAAATTGTCATTATTATACCACTATATTTAATTTTGTAAAGTACTAATTGCATCTTCCATAATATCCATCATATCTAAAAGTCCGTTAAGGTATTCTTTCTGGCTTGTAAATTTTCTTTTAGTAACTGTCCATATAAAATATGGCACTCCATTTACTTTAAAATCCAAAGCCCCACCGAAGCTTTCAAGAAGTTTAGGAATTGCATCAGAATCTATATCAGCCTTAGGATATATATTCATAACTGTTCTCCAGTTAGATGCACCTCCTGCCGGATTAGCGGCAGTTTCGCCCTTAATCTCCATAATTCCTATCTTATGTGCCTTGCTCTTTATAAGTGCTACCATCAAAAGATTAGAAGCACACGAAGGAATACTTCCATATCTGTCTGAAAGCTCATCTTTCATATCTGACAATTCTTCCCTCGTTTCAAGTGCTGCAATCCTTTTATAGATATCTAATTTCTGGTATTCGCTCTTAATATATGAAGCTGGAATATATGCATCAACTTCCAGATCAACAGTAGTTTCAAAACTGTATTCGTTCTTTATGCCCTTTAAGTTATTGACTGCCTGATTAAGCATTTTACAATACAAGTCATAACCTACTGCCGCCATATGCCCGTGCTGGCTCTTTCCAAGCACATTTCCTGCACCTCTTATCTCAAGGTCTTTCATAGCAATCTTAAATCCCGAACCAAGGTCAGAGAATTCCTTTATAGCACTTAATCTCTTCTCTGCAACCTCGGATATCATCTTATCCCTTTTGTACATAAGAAAAGCATATGACGTTCTTGTACTTCGTCCAACTCTTCCCCTTAACTGGTAAAGCTGGGAAAGCCCGAACTGGTCAGCATTTTCTATAATCATAGTGTTACAGTTAGGTATATCCATACCTGTTTCTATAATTGTCGTAGATACAAGAACATCTATCTCTCCATTGACGAACTCATACATAATCTTTTCAAGCATACGCTTATCCATCTGTCCATGTGCATACGCAACAACCGCATTAGGAACAAGATTTTGTATATACTCAGCACGTTCCTCAATGTCCCTTACCTTGTTGTATACATAATACACCTGTCCATTTCGTGCAAGTTCTCTTGTAACCGCCTCTCTTATCATCTCATCATTATGTTCTGTAACAAATGTCTGTATCGGATGTCTGTCCACCGGCGGCTCTTCAAGAACACTCATATCCCTAATACCGACAAGGCTCATATGAAGTGTTCTTGGAATAGGAGTTGCACTTAATGTAAGAACGTCTATGTTGTTCTTTAATTCTTTAATCTTTTCTTTATGTGCAACACCAAAACGCTGTTCCTCATCAATAATAAGCAGTCCCAGATCCTTAAACTGCACATCCTTTGACAATACACGGTGCGTTCCTATAACAACATCTATCGTGCCATTCTTAAGCCCTTCAATCGTCTTTTTATTCTGTGCACTTGTCCTGAAGCTTGACAACTGACCGACATTAACAGGAAAGCCTTTCATTCTCTCCTCAAATGTTGAAAAATGCTGGCTTGCAAGCACTGTTGTGGGAACAAGGTAAGCCACCTGCTTGCCGTCCTGAATAGCCTTAAATGCAGCTCTTATCGCAACTTCTGTCTTTCCATATCCGACATCGCCGCATATAAGTCTGTCCATAACCCTGCCGCTTTCCATATCCTTCTTGGTATCCTCAATGGCATTAAGCTGATCATCCGTCTCCTCATAAGGAAACATTTCCTCAAATTCCTTCTGCCATACAGTATCCTGTGAAAATCTGTAACCCTCAACCTTCTGCCTTATCGCATAAAGCCTTACAAGCTCTTTAGCCACTTCCTCAACTGCCCCTGTAACCTTGGCTTTTGTCTTCTTCCACTCAACACCACCAAGACTGTTAAGCTTAGGCTTTTTCTCCGTATCCTGATTAGCGTACTTCTGCAGACGGTCAAGCTGTGTTGCAAGCACATATAGATTGCCGTTATTCGCATACGCAATCTTAATATAATCCTTCTCAACACCTTCTACCTGTATCTTTTCTATTCCCTTGTATACACCAAGTCCGTGGCTCTCGTGCACAACATAATCGCCTATATTAAGTTCGTTAAAGCTGGCAATGTTCTTTCCATCGTGCTTTTTCTTCTTAAGCTTCTTCATCTTTCTTGCACTGAATATATCATTCTCTGCAATAACAACAAATGAAAGAACAGGATACTCAAAGCCTTTATGCAGGCTTCCATATGTCACTATAATAAGCCCGCTTCCGTAATCCTTATTAAAATCCTCGCTGTAAAAGCTGGCAATTCCAAGCTTTCCCAGATCATCAACTATTCTTAATGCCCTCGTTCTTGAACTGCATACAAGTATTGTTGTATATCCATTTTTCTTGTACTTTTCCAAATCCTTAGCCAGATACTCAAAACTGTTATTATATGAGCTTATGCTTCTTGCCGTGATATACATAGAATAATCTATCTCAAAACCCTCAGGCTTATAATCAAGTGTCGTTAATATAAGCTTCTTATTATTCCTTAAGTCACCGATAATCTCATTCATAGCCTTGACCTTATTAGTCTGGCTTGGAAGCACATAACCTGCAGCAAGACGGTTCTTCATACTCTCGTTGTATTCATACAATGTCAGCTCATTACATTCTTTCAGCCTGTTAGGCTCGTCTAACACAACAAGAGTATTCTCCTCTGGAAAATACTCTGCCAGTCCAACTGTATCTGCCACAATTGTATCTGTGAACTTCTCATAATTACCGGTACGCTCGACATCTGCAACAAGCTTGTTAAGATTATTACCGGCCTCAATCTGCTCCTTTGTACGCTTTCTCTTACCATAATCAAAACACTCTAGCTGCCTGTCGCACTCTTTCTTAATATTGTACAGACCATTTTTTAACTCATCTTCTGTAAATATATATTCAGTAGCCGGGAAAATGCTGTAGCTTTGGAGCCTTTCAATCGACCTCTGGCTCTCAACATCGAACATTCTTATAGAATCAACTTCCGTATCCCACAGCTCAATTCTAACCGGTGCTTCATCTGTGTATGAGAAAATATCTATAATTCCACCACGTATTGCAAACTGTCCCTTGTCCTCCACCATTCCAGTACGCACAAAGCCCATAGCCACCAGCTTCTTTGCCAGCTTCTCTGGTTCTATTTCGCTGGAATAATCAAGGGTTATAACTGCCTCCTTAAATCTTTCGACAGGTATGAGCCTGTCTGCAATTCCGTCCATAGTTGTAACAACTGTAAGCACTCCCTCGCCCGTACTGCTATGGTTGATTATACGGCTTATACATCTTAATCTCTCGCCTGTAATCTGGTTGCCGTGTACGTCCGCACTATAGAATATGGCATCCTTGGCTGGATAGTATATTGCTTCTTTATTAAAAAATGAAGCATCATCACACATTTTTCTTGCTTTTGCTTCATCACTTGTAACAATAAGCATATACTTATATCCTGATGCTATTGCACTTGATATGTGCACCTTCTGTGTATCAATACAGCCGCTTATAAGCACAGTTCTTCCGCCGTCTTTGCCAAGCTCTTTATTTAATTGTTCAACTGCCGCCGTATTATTTACAGGGTCAAAAAATGTGTTCAAAATATCTGCTCCTTATCCATTGAATTTATTCATTCCACTTTCAATACCTTCTGTCATTATGCACTCTACTGCCTCACAGGCTCTCTTAGTTCCCTCTCTTAAAGCTGGATAAAGTTCCTCCGGAAATCTTCCAAGAACCCAGTCAGCAAGATCCCAGCCCTTTGGCTTATCCCCAACTCCGAATTTAACTCTCTTAAACTGGTCACTTCCAAGGTGTGCAATTATGCTCTTAATTCCATTGTGTCCGCCTGCACTTCCCTTTGGACGGAGTCTTAACCTTCCCGGTTCAAGGCTTATATCATCAAATATAACAATTAAATCATCTATATCTGCCTTGTAATAATCCATAACTTCTCTTATACACTCGCCTGAATTATTCATATAAGTCATAGGCTTTACAAGAATTACTTTCTGTCCTTCTATAACACCTTTTCCTATAAGACCTTTATGTTTAGATGTGTCTACACTTATATTATATTGGTCGGCAAGTTCATCTATGCAGGCGAAACCAACATTGTGTCTTGTTCCTGCGTATTGTGCTCCTGGGTTGCCTAATCCTGCTATTATATACATATTTTGTTCCTTCCTTTGGTGGGGATTTATAATTATTTTATATTGTACAGATTTTGGGGAGGTTATTCAATGTATTATTGAATATATTATTGGGTGTATTATCAGGTGTGCTGGAAAAATAAACTGCCATCAGGTTAGTAGACTGATGGCAGTTATTTCATTAAGATACTTTTTCGTCTGGGTGTTCTATATGACCTGTGATTTCGCCGTCATAGATTTCGTATATCTCATCTGAAAGATAGTTAAGTTCTTCTGTGTCGTGGCACGCAATTATTATAAGTGAACCATTGGCTTTAAGCTCATCTAAAAGTCCCTTTATAAGTCCTGCTCCTGCCTCATCAAGTGCATTGATAGGCTCATCAAGAATAACTATATCAGGGCGTTCCATTATAGCCGCCGCAATTCCTAATCTCTGCTTCATTCCTAATGAATATTTCTTAAATGTTCTCTTATCGTCCGGGTCAAGTCCGACCTTTCTTATAGCATCTCTTATCTCATCATCACTAATACGGTTCTGGATAGATGCAAGTATCTTTAGGTTCTTAAAACCTGTATAATTGCTTATAAATGAAGGATTCTCAATTAAAATCCCTATACTTGGCGGAAATGAAATGTGCCTGCCAAGCTCCTTATCGTTAATGTATACCTTTCCTGATGTTGGAAGTATAAGCCCGCTTATAGCCCTCATAAGCATTGTCTTACCTGAACCATTCTTACCTTTAAGTCCTATAACTTTCCCGCTCTCTAGTGTCAGGTTAATATTCTTTAATACCTCAGCACTTTTGAATGACTTGCAATAATCTTCAAGTCTTACCACTGTACCCATATGCGTACCTCCTCATTACTCTTTTAAAGTTATTCACTATTATAATCATTTAACATTAAAATCACTTATAGCTTTATTTATAATAACACTTTTTAAGCTAATTGTATATACACAATGTACATGTATACACTAATAATCTGTCATTAATATATAATTATAAATTCATTTACATTACAGCTAATCGTGTGTAATATTATTATATAATGATACCAGAGTCAAAGGGTCTAAACCCGCATAAGCTTGCTCATAGGTGGGGGCTTTTGACCCCAACATCATATAATGCAGATACTAAAAGTATAAAAGTTATTATTCCTTAGCAAAATAACTTTTTTACCTATAGCACACCTAACACCGAAAGAGGTATTCTATGGCTTCAAGATTTGAAATATCACAGCAGATTTATAATTCAGCCTATGCTATGCACTCTGCCCATTCACATTCATATTATGAGCTTTATTATCTTATGAATGGCTCGTGCAATATGTTTATACACGATAATACATACCGTATGGAAGCTGGCACAATATTGTTTATTCCTGATAACGTGCTTCATAAGACCACTTATCTTAATAACGCTTATCACGAACGCCTTTATATAGAATTCACTGACGATTATATAAGCGACCTTATCGACATACTAGGCTTTGAACAGTTTAAAGATACATTTTATATGCACTTCTTCTCAATACCGGATAATCACAGGCACGAATTCCTATCTATATTCAGTGTTCTGATTAACGAAAGACAGAACAGTAATGCTCTTTCACCCTGTGTATACAAGAATTACCTGCAAAATCTGTTAATACTGCTCTGCCGGTACTGTGATAACAAGCCTGCTTCCCCTGCAAGCCTTGTCGATACTGTATCCATCGCAGATGTATCCGTACAAAAGGCTATGAATTATATTATGCTTAATTATAATAAAGATATTACACTTGATGAAATAGCTGATATGCTTCATCTGAACCCATCTTATTTTTCTAAAAAGTTTAAAGCTGTTAACGGATTTGGATTTAAGGAATACCTCAATACCATAAGAATTAACCATTCTGAGCAACTTCTTTTAGAAACGGATATGAGCATAACAGAGATTGCACTTGAATGCGGTTATGATAACAGCAACTATTTTGGTGATGCCTTCAAACACCTCAACCACTTATCTCCAACACAATTCCGCAAAGCAAAGGGTAATAAAGGAATATAGTGCGAGTATGCATCCCCGGCACATAAAAATAACTAACAAAGCCTCCAGTGTTATATACACCGGAGGCTTTTATTAATTATTTAATATCAAAATGGCATTAATAATATGATGGGCTGTCCTCAATAACTATCTTAACACCATTCTCGCCAACATATCTTGAGTTAGCTTTTATAGTGCTGTTGCTTTCAACTATGCAGTTCTCAATATAAGCATTATCACCTATATAAGCATTATTCATAATTATTGAATTCTTAACAACTGCGTTATTACCAATATATATCTTCTTGAACAGCACTGAATTCTCCACTGTACCATTAACGATACAGCCACAGGATACAAGGCTGTTAGAAACATTTGCCCCATAATTATACTTAGCTGGTGGCAGATCCTCAACCTTAGAATATATATCCGGATACTGCTTGAAGAAGTAATCTCTTACATCTCTCTTTAAGAAGTCCATATTAGTCTTATAATACGAATCTACTGATGATATATTATTCCAGTATGTATCAAGCATATAGCCATATATCTTCTTGATATTTCTGTATCTTACAAGAATATCCCTTACAAAATCGTATCTGTCTTCTTCAGCAGCTTTCTCAAGAAGTTCAATAAGAAGCCTTCTTCTTACAACATAGATACCTGTTGATACTGTTGAAAGATTAGTCTCTAACGGCTTCTCATCAATATCTGTTATACGTCCCTCGTCTGTAAGTGCAACAACTCCGTATCTTCCAATATCTGCTCTGTTATCAAGCTTCTTTACGACAACTGTAACATCTGCCTTCTTCTCAATATGATATTGAAGAATCTTGTTATAATCAAGCTTATATATTCCATCACCAGAGGCTATTACAACATATGGCTCGTGGCTTGACTTTAAGAAATCTATATTCTGATACAATGAATCTGCTGTTCCTCTGTACCAGCTGCTGCTCTCAGCAGTGATAGTAGGTGTGAACACATAAAGTCCACCCTGTTTTCTACCAAAATCCCACCATTTAGATGAGCTTAAATGCTCATTAAGTGAGCGTGCATTATACTGTGTTATTACTGCAACCTTCTGGATATGCGAATTCGACATATTACTAAGTGCGAAATCTATTGCTCTGTAGCTTCCTGCAACAGGCATTGAAGCAATAGCTCTCTTATTAGTCAATTCGCGCATCATTCTGTTATTACCACCTGCTAATACTATACCTATTGCTTTCATTCAACTTCACCTGCCTTAATAATAATTCCTCCGCTTGGCAACAATCCATCTGGATAATCTTCAACAGTTGTAACACCTGATATAGCTGTGTTCTTTCCAACCTTAACTCCATCAGGAACAACTGAACACTCACCAATTGTTACAAGTCCAGAATTATATATCTTAGGAAGTTTAACATTAGGTACTTCTTCTCCTACACCAAGCTCTACGTTGTCACCTATAACAACTTCCTCTGCAATTATTGACTTATTAACGATTGTATTCTTACCAATAACAGAATTATTCATAATAATTGAATCTCTGACTACGGCACCTTCTTCGATAGTAACACCAGAACCTATTACTGAATTATATATTCTTCCATATACTTCTGTTCCATCACCAATAATACTCTTCTCTATAAATGTATTATCCGCAATATACTGTGGTGGAATTGTATCTGTTCTTGTATATATCTTCCAGAATTCTTCATAAAGATTAAATACTGGAATAATATCTATAAGTTCCATATTAGCTTCCCAATATGAGCTTAATGTTCCTACATCCTTCCAATAACTGTTATATTCGTATGCAAATATTCTCTTATTATTATTGAAGCAATATGGAATTACATGCTTACCAAAATCACATTCCTGCTGATCCTTAAGCTTAATAAGTGCGTCCTTTAATACACTCCACTTAAATATGTAGATACCCATTGAAGCAAGATTGCTCTTAGGATTAGCTGGCTTTTCTTCAAATTCTGTTATTCTGTTGTCCGAATCTGTAACAACTATACCAAATCTGCTTGCTTCCTCAATTGGAACAGGCATAGCTGCGATTGTAATATCGGCATTATTAGCCTTGTGATAATCTAACATTATCTTATAATCCATCTTGTAAATATGGTCGCCAGATAATATAAGAACATACTCTGGATTGTACTGTTCCATATATTCAAGATTCTGGTAGATAGCATTAGCAGTTCCTGTATACCATTCACTATTGGTACTCTTCTCATATGGAGGAAGAACTGTTACACCACCTACATTACGGTCCAGATCCCAAGGAATACCTATTCCTATATGGGAATTAAGACGAAGGGGACGATACTGTGTAAGGACACCTACCGTATCAATTCCTGAGTTAATACAGTTGCTTAATGGAAAGTCTATTATTCTGTACTTACCACCAAATGCTACTGCTGGTTTCGCAACCTTAGCCGTCAGAACACCGAGTCTGCTACCCTGTCCACCGGCTAACAGCATTGCTATCATTTCTTTTTTAATCATGCTACCACCTCTGATGTTTATTTTACTATCTTAAGTTGTATAAATTATATCATATATTTTCCATTAAGTAAAAATAATTTTGCATTTTTTTGATAATTTTTCGTACAATTTCTTAATCAGTATTTTTTAAGTACTTAACAACAAAACAATTTGAAAAAAAAAGCTTTTAGGCATATAATCTTACTTGAATTAGTTTAAGAAAGGAAATTCCTATGTTTACAATTGATTTTAATACTCCAATACATGTACATTTTATCGGAATCGGCGGAATAAGCATGAGCGGTCTTGCAAAGATTCTTCTTGATCGTCATTTTACCGTATCCGGTTCTGATGCACATATATCAGATTTAACAACTGAATTACAGCAGGACGGATGTATAATCTCTTATCCACAGTCTGCTGACAATATCACAGGTGACATTGACCTTGTTGTATACACAGCCGCAATCCACCCTGATAATCCTGAACTTAAAGCTGCTGTTGATGCTGGTATCCCAACACTGACAAGAGCTGAGCTTCTCGGACAGATTATGAAGAATTACCATACCGCAGTAAATGTAGCTGGTACTCACGGTAAGACTACTACAACTTCTATGATTACTGAAATTCTTCTTGCTGCTGATGCTGACCCTACAATCTCAGTAGGAGGCATACTTAACAGCATAGGCGGTAATATAAGAGTTGGACGTTCTGACCTTTTCGTTACAGAAGCCTGCGAATACACTAACAGCTTCTTATCATTTAACCCTACTATCAATATTATACTTAATGTCAAAGCTGACCACCTTGATTTCTTCAAAGACCTTGATGATATACGTCATTCGTTCAAGCTTTTTACTGAAAAGCTTCCATCTGACGGAACACTTATCATCAACTCAGACATAGACAATTATGAATATTTTTATAAGGATACTGACTGTGAAGTCATAACATTTGGTTCTGACCCTGAAAAGAGTATGTATAGTGCAACAAATATCACTTACGACAAATATGGCTGCTGTTCATATACTCTTCTTATTAATAATGAAGATAGTGGAACAATTGAATTATCAGTTCCTGGTCTTCACAATGTATACAATTCACTTTCAGCTGTAGCTGCAGCCTTTAAGCTTGGCATAAGCATAGACAATATCAAGGCCGGTCTTAAGCATTTCACAGGTACTAACCGAAGATTTGAAAAGAAAGGCGAATTCAATGGTGTCACCGTAATTGATGATTATGCACACCACCCTGATGAGATAACAGCTACCCTTAATTCAGCTAAGAATTATCCACATAATAAAATATGGTGCGTATTCCAGCCACATACTTATTCAAGAACCAAAGCTTTGATGCCAGAATTTGCTAAAGCATTAAGCCTTGCTGATAATATTGTGCTCGCCAAAATATATCCTGCAAGAGAAACAGATAATCTTGGCATAAGTTCTGCTGACCTTATGGAACTTATTAAAGCAGAAGGCAAAGATTGCTACTATTACGAATCTTTTGAGGACATCGAAAAATTTTTATTAAATAATTGTATCAACGGCGACCTGTTGATAACTATGGGGGCCGGAGATGTATATAAAATTGGCGAAGAACTTCTAAAATAGCCATTTTTTACACATTTTTATATTTTGTCAACAAAGTTATCCACATTATCCACATTTTTATCCCGTTATGCACGGTTTAAGAATGTGGATTTTTTTGTGAAAAATCACATTGTTAAAAATACAGCAATTTACTGACTTTTCTTAATTCTATCCACGAGTTATCCACATTATCCACATTATCCACATTGATAACCACCTGCTTTTAGCTTGCTTTTCATTTATTATCCACTATGCTATAATGAGCACAAATAAGTGGGAACAAGGAGGGTAAGTCTGCCTTTACAGACTTATTAACATAGATATATGAGTAGTTTAATTTTATCCACAGAATCAAGTGAAGGATACACATCCGTTTCTAATATTTTTATCAGCGAGTATGTTCCTGGTGCTAATGGTGAATTTGTAAAAGTTTACCTTTATCTTCTGCACCTTATGTCGTTACGAAGCAATAACATAAGCATTTCCCTGCTTGCTGATACATTTAACCAGACAGAAGCTGATATTATGAGAGCTCTGCGTTACTGGGACAGCCTTGATGTTATATCACTTTCCTTTAATGGTCCCGGCAACGGCCTGTCCAACATTGTACTTCGTGATATTAAGCACACTGGGCAAGCTGCTAATGCTATGGCTGACCCAATAGCTGCTGAAAGTGCTTCAGTTAATAGTACTTCTTCATACCAGACTGAAACTGTGAGAGCTGCCAAGCCTGATATTAAACAGACCGAGGTTATATACACAGCAGAGCCTTCAAAAGTATCCTATTCAAAGGAACAGCTTAACGGTTTTCTTGCTAATGACAACTTTTCAATGCTTCTGTTCGTTATTGAGCAGTATATGGGACGTCCACTTTCCACTAAGGAAACCAATTCCATTGTATATTTCTACGATGGATTGAAGCTTTCAACTGACCTTATTGAATATCTTTTTGAATATTGTGTAGAACACAACAAAAAAAGCATTAACTACATTGAAAAAGTCGCTCTTTCGTGGGCTTCCAAGAATATACATACAATCGCCGAAGCTAAAGAGGAGACTTCTAACCACACAGATTATGTATACCAGATTATGAAAGCATTTGGCCTATCTAACAGAGAACCTGCACAGCACGAAAAGGCTATGATTGCCAAATGGGCTGACACTTACTGCTTTGATACCGATATGATAATTGAGGCCTGCAACAGGACAATCAAAGCTATACACCAGCCAAGCTTTGAATATGCCGACACCATACTTGCTAACTGGAAGAATTCCAATGTAAGCTCATTAGAAGATGTTAAAAAAGCCGATGCCGCATATGCCGCTGGCAACAATATAAAGCCTAAACAGACAGCTTCTTCAAAGCCGGCTAACAACCGTTTTAACAATTTCCAGCAAAGAGACAAGAAGTCTGATGACTGGTACAATTCACTACTTAGCAACAATAACTAGAAAGGTTTAAACTATGCCGCTTACCAATACCCAATATGCCTCAGTTATGCGTGTATATGACGATATACGCTCACATAATCAGGCATTACAGACTGAACGCTATAACGAAGTCGTTAATAAATGTCCTGAATATAGTTTAATTGAGAATGAGATAATCACGCTTTCTATGAAAGAAGCTTCAAGGCGTATTGTTTCTGATTCATCAGACACGGATTTAGATGAATATAACTTAAAGCTCAAAAAGCTGATTGCCAGAAAAGCTGAATTACTCGCCTCAATCGGCAAACCAAAAGATTATCTTGATGATATCTATACATGTCCGGTATGCCACGATACCGGTTATGTTAATGGTTCACGTTGTTCTTGTTTTAAGAAAAAGGCTATTGACCTTATATATGAAGACTCTAACCTTAAGAACATAACTTCAAGTGAGAATTTCTCTACATTTTCATTTGAATGGTACGATAAGAAACAGGTCGATCCTGTCACAGGGCTCACACCTTACAATAATATGCACAAAGTTCTTGATGTATGCCAGTCTTTTGTACAGACCTTTGATAATAGTTTCTCTAACTTGTTATTAACAGGCGAGACCGGCGTTGGAAAGACATTTCTTGCCAACTGTATCGCTAAGGAATTATTAGACACTTACCACAGTGTGATATACCTGACTGCAACTGAGTTCTTTAAATGCTTTGAGAACAGCGATTTCAGACGTAACCTTGATAACAGTATAGATGTTAATTACTTTCTTGAATGTGACCTGTTAATAATTGATGATCTTGGTACGGAAAGCAGCAACTCTTACACTAATTCCAAACTTTTTTATGTAATTAATGAGAGGCTTCTCCGCAATAAAAGTGTGATAATATCATCAAATTTTACAATTTCACAGATTGAGGATTTCTACTCAGAAAGAATATTCTCAAGAATAATAAGCTCATATACAATTCTAAGATTATTTGGAACTGATATACGTTACCTTAAACGAACCAAGATGCTTAAGAATTGATAATTCATATCATTAATTATATTTCAGTTGTAGAAGTCATTTTAATCATTTTAATTATGCTAAAGTGATTGACTTATAATGTAATTAAGATTATATTTAACTATGTATGTTTATTCAGTTAGTTGTAAATGCTTATATTACTTCTATAACCGAATTAATATATATGCGGTAATGCAAAGCACTCCGCATACATTCGTGGGTGATAATACCCATATCCCAATATATTTATAATCATATACAATGGAGGACAATACAATGCCACGAGACGAACGTCATACTGCAACAATTCCATACGGAACATTAGGAATAGTACCATTAAAGAGCTGTTCTAAAATGGGCGAAAAGGTTGATGATTACCTTGTACAATGGAGAGAACAAAGAGAACATGAGAATCAGTCTAATCTTGCTTTTAGCGGATACAAAAGAGACAGCTATGTTGTAAGTGCAAGCACACCTAGATTCGGTTCAGGAGAAGGTAAGGGTGTCCTTAACGATTCTATACGTGGCTACGATTTATATATTATGGTTGACGTATGCAACTACAGCATTGAATATTCACTCTGTGGTACAACTAACCATATGTCACCTGATGATCACTATGCAGACCTTAAGAGAGTAATCGCAGCTGCAGGTGGAAAGGCAAGAAGAATTAATGTTATTATGCCTTTCCTTTATGAAAGCAGACAGCACAAAAGATCAGGAAGAGAATCTCTTGACTGTGCACTTATGCTTCAGGAACTTACAGCCATGGGCGTTGAAAATATTATTACATTTGATGCACATGACCCTAGAGTACACAATTCAATTCCTCTTAAGGGATTTGAATCAGTATCTTGTACTTATCAGTTCATCAAGTATCTTTTACTTGGTGTTGACGACCTTCACATCGACAGCGAACATATGATGGTTATCAGCCCTGATGAGGGTGGTATGGGACGTGCTGTATACTTTGCCAATGTACTTGGTCTTGATATGGGTATGTTCTATAAGAGAAGAGATTATACTAAGATTGTCAACGGACGTAATCCTATCGTTGCACACGAATTCCTTGGTACTAATGTAGAAGGAAAGGACGTTATTATTATTGACGATATGATTTCATCTGGTGAAAGTATGATTGATGTTGCTTCTGAGTTAAAGAAGAGAGGTGCAAGCAGAGTATTCTGTGCTACTACATTCGGTCTTTTCACTAATGGTTTCGATAAGTTTGATGAAGCTTACGAAAAAGGTATCATTGATAAGATTCTTACTACTAATCTTGTATACCAGCCAGATGAACTTCTTTCTAAGCCTTGGTATATCAATGTAGATATGAGCAAGTATATGGCTCTCCTTATCGATACACTTAACCACGACTCTTCAATCAGCGACCTTCTTAATCCTGTTGACAGAATACAGAAGAGAGTTAAAGAATATAATGAAAGATATACAAAATAATTATTAAACAAATGAGATATGGAACTGTTTCACTGAATATCAGTGTGCAGTTCCTTTTTTTATTTTATATATTTTTAGTTAATTAGAATACTCAGTAATGGCTGATAGTACAAATATTATTAAAATAAAGGTATATGATAAATAAAGCAACACATATAAAATACATATAAAAACGGTTACTATATTATCTCTATGTAATATAGTAACCGTTACTTTAAGTTATTCAATTGTTCTTCCTCCAAATCATTACTTTACCTAATTATCTATTCTACAATGAATATAATTATTAATAATGCTTGGTATGTGTTATATTTCCATTGGATTATACCTGCCTTTCTCAATTCCTTATAATCTATATTAACATTCTTAATGAATGGTATCGATATATTCTATGTATTAATATATTGTCTGCTGAACTTGTCTTCTTTAATATAATTAATATATGTTGTTATATCGAT
>UMHL01051174.1_pt1 | contig 28574 bp, 20 predicted proteins | sample 1965551 | NCBI WGS metagenome assembly UMHL01 (sample SAMEA4836100, study PRJEB28245) | human gut metagenome | biome: gut microbiome; material: fecal sample | place: Denmark | collected 2008 | reverse complement strand
CCGGATTGGAATGCGGTATCATCCAAGGTGCTTATCCGGATATGGATATGGTTTCTATCGGACCGGATTTGGAATATCCGCACTCACCGGACGAGCGAGTGAATATTCATTCCGTACAGAATATCTGGGAATTTATTACAGCTACATTGGAGAGAATCTAAGGATCTCCTTTCTATATACATAAAGAGCCCTTCAGCCTGTGGCCGTTAGTAACGGATTAGTCTGAAGGGCTTTTATCATTTTGACATTTCGCAAACAGAAGTCCGTGAGAATCGATTATTTCGAGCCAATGTACGTCTCGTTCCCAAAAACGAAAGAAAAAATCAGCAATTGTCTATCCGTTAGCGACTTGTCGAAAAACACCCTTTTATTCTAGCGAAATTAATTCATCTTAGCTCATATTTCATGCCTTATGATCCAGTCGTTAGGGGGTAAGAATGCCCATTATAAGGTAGTCATATTGCCTATTATAACTATATGTGTAGCCTATCGTGACCATATGTGTGGGTTAATGCGACTATATGTGTGAGTTAATGGGACTATATGTGTAGCTTGACGAGGGTAATCTTATCAAAAAACAGGGCTTTTCGCGTCAAAAAGGTGTATAAATGCCTGTTTCTTCTCTATAGTTCCCGCTAGTTTGTCATTCTTATTTAGAGGCTGTGCCACGAAAAAGGGTATAATCCAATCAAAAGGATACGCTTTTTGATCTTTCAATGACATGTTCGTGTTTGTCTGTTGTATGAGGAATAAAAAGGGGAAACTTAAAAGTATAGAACATACTTATATATAATGTACGTCCGTACATTTATATATGAGTAGATATGTATGAATTTAATTTAGCTGAAAACGACTAGTATAAACGATCGATTCTTTTAGTCATTTGCAAAGGTACGCGTTTCTTCGATACTTGCAACCCTTCCAGACGATTTTTTTATCGCTTATTCTCTTTCTTATCAATATGATAGGTTATCCTTTACGAAACAAGCGATTCCTTCAACGAACCTTCCGTTTCGACGCTCAAAAAACGCAAGATCTAGACGATCGTTTAGACTAGTCGTTTTTATCGACAAACGGCGATTCTCAATTAGTCTAACAGGTTGATTATCTTAATAAACACTAGTATTAATATTAATTTATTTATTATGAACAAAAAGTTTTCTACTTTTTTGGCGGGTGTCGCTCTGTTGAGTGCGATGTCTGCTAATGCGCAGAATCTTGCAAGTGCTCCGGTTGGTGGTGATGCCGCCAAGGTTGTGAAGTTGGATGAGGCTGCAAGAAAAGGTGTGTACCAAATCAGAGACGATAAGGGACAGGCTCTTGTTATTGAGAATGGCAAATACGCGTTTAAGACTGTAAGCTCATTGACAGATCTAAAGGCTTCCTTGTGGTGTGTAAAGGTAACAGAGGAAGGTTCTGGTAAAGAACCTATTTATGACTTCTTTAACAAGGCGACTGGCGAGACTTTAGCTGTTTCTGATTTAGATGCTTCGGCTATTAAGGCTGGAACATTTGCGACAACAGACTCTTTGACTGTTGGCGAGAGCTTTGGTGGTTGGGCTTTCTCTAGTACTTATGAGACTACGCTGCTAGATAACCAGCCTATGTATACGTATTATGAACCAGACTATGTGCTTCTTTTAACAAAAGGCACTAATAATGGACTTCAAGCAAAAAGAGTATTGGCTAAAGATATTAGACAGGATGCAAAATCTAAGGGTGCGGTAGAACTTACTCTGTTTAATGCCGGTACGTATGTATTGAGCGCTAGCGAGATCAATGAGTATGTGAAAGACAATAAGTTCGTTCTTACTTTTTATAAGGATGCGAACGCAGACGTTAATCCGTTCTCTACAACTCAGTTCGTAGCGAAAGGTTTTGCTGATAAGAAAGATAGCAATACGGCACGTAATTTCGTATTCGTTACTTCCAAGGAAGACGCGAACCAATATTTGAAAGTCGATACTGCCGCTAACGGTGTTGGTATCCAGTTCTTGAAGTTTGGTTGGACAGATGAGTCTAAGGAACCTAGCAAGGATGTAGAGAACTCAAGTCTTGCGGATCAGCATAAGTTCTTATTTACCTATCGTCCTTCTACGGATAGCTTGTATATCCAAGTGATGCAGGCTCGCTATAAGAACGAGAAGACTCCGGAGAAATATTGGAATCAAGTAACAAATATCATCGACTATGGAACTACATACCACGATATCTTCTGTGCGGGAGATGAGGTAGGCGGACCTGCAGGCGCTGATAGCTTGTTCGTTAAGTTGCAGAACTTTACTGTGGCTGATAGAATCGCTACTATCGGTTTGAAACCAATTAATACGCATATTAAATACAATGCTACAAACTGTTTCGTTCAAAGCGATAAGACTTCAAAAGACAATGGCTTGTATATCATTAAGAATGCCAAGGGAGAAGTGTTGGCCGCTCCTATCCATGAAAATGATAATGCCGGTAACAATAAGATCGAATGGGTGAAATTGGATGTGCAACAGCCATTGCACATGCCTGCTTATCAATGGGTTGTTACGAAGACTTTGAGCACTGCGACTTCTTTGGCTACTTCTCCGATTACTATCACCAACCGTGAGTTCCCGGATAAGAAATGGAACAACGTTCAATTGAGATTGAATGAGAAAGGTGAGATCATCGCGTCTTCTTCTGAGTTTAACAATGTTACATTCGATCAGATTAAAGATTCTACTATCATCAAGGATAAGAAGTTAGGTTATAAATACCTTTCAAATAATGAATTGATAGTAAATAAATACAAATTCAACTATTTGAATCCGTTTACTCAGGACTATTGGATCGCTAATGGCGCGGATAAGGACTCTTTGATCTATGTAAAACAAGATGCGAATGAGTATATTTTGACTGAAGGATCTACCGCTGAGTATGGTATTGATGTTGACGCTACATTACTAAAGAAGATCCCGGGACTTGCTCAATTGGAAAGAACAAACTACGTGATCGCTAAGAACAAGACGGCTAAATTAGTTAAGGCTTATGGTAGCAAGTATTCTATGGGTGCTGCTAATTATGGTACTGTAGCAGAAGTGGATACATTCTTCTTCAAAGAGAACAACCACTATGATGGCAAGCATTACTATGCGATCTTGGAGACAGCTTATGATAACACGAAGCATGCGGCATATATCGCTGATCTGAATAAAGAGACTTCTAAAGTTGGTATCGCTGATGACGGTATGACCGCAGGTTTGAAGGTTCAGTTATTGAATGAGTCTAGAACCTCCGCATTTACTGTAGAGCCTAGCGATGCTCCGTTGTATCGTCGTTTCAACAAGGCAGTCTTGGGTGAGGATGAGAACGACGGCCCTGATAGCTTATTGTTCGTAGAGAAATATCGTGGAGAATACTTGATGGATGAAGGTAACGGTAGTTTCACTGACGAGTTCGTTGATTATCTAGGTATCTGGAACAAGGAAAGAGCTGAAAACAAGTTGGCTATGCGCATTGATACCGCATGGTTGAACCGTGGTGCTGGCAATGTTAAGCCTCAATATTTGATCTCCGTAGCCCGTGACGATCAAGGCGCTATCGAAACGATTCCTTGTGATGAGGCAGATGACAAACACTTCTATATTGATGATAAGGGTGTTGCCCATAAGACTGATAAGTGGCATTGTCAACATGCTAAACAAGGTAGAACTGGTTTCGCTTATGGCAAATATTTGGTAAGCTTCGCCGACTCTGCAAGAATGAAAGATAGCAATACTAAACCTTGGATGGATATCACTAACGGTTATACTCGCGTAGGTTTCGTTAAGGCAGTTCATGCAGGTGATAGCTTGTTCATCTTGGTTAACGAGTTCAAGAATATGAAACCGGCAGACTTGGATACGGCTGATATCGTAAAGGCATACACCGCCGCTAAAATCAACGGTAAATATATCGTTAACTTACAAGGTGACCAACACAAGAACGTAACGTGGTCATTCCGTTATGTAGATCCTGACAAGGCAGCCAATGTAACAGAGGAAGATCCGAACGTTAACGCATTCATGTTCGAGTCTAATGTTTATACGGATGAAAAATTAGATACTCCTGATTATGATGCTGTTGCTGGTGCTCAAAAGAATATTCCTTTAAGCAATGTTCATGGATTGGGTAATGCTATCGCTCCGAACTATGCGGCATGGTTGAAGATGCAGAATGGTTGTCTGGTATTGACACGCTACGATTCAGACTTCAATTCTTCTAAGACAGGTGGTGATGCGGCTTTGGTATTCAATGTGGCTCAAAAGACTGACGCGGACGATATGGTTACCTCTATCGATGGCGCTAATACAGAAGGCGTATCGGTGGTAGCTACTAACGGTGCTGTGACTGTTCAAGGTGCCGCTGGTAAGTCAGTAGTAATCACCAATATCTTAGGTAAGGTAGTCGCTGAGACAGTTCTTTCTTCTGATAACGCTACAATCGCCGTACCTGCTGGTATCGTAGCTGTGGCTGTTGATGGTGAGGAAGCTGTTAAGGTAGTTGTTAAATAATTAAACGACTAATAGATAGGTCAAGAGATGGGACGTTTCCCATCTCTTCCTTTAAGAAGATATTTATAATTCTGAAATTCCCGTGCGGAGATAGATTCTTCAAGTACACTGCGATGGTAGAACATGCGGGGATATTAATACTAAAGTAAAAAATTAAAGCTCTCCGTCAGTATTTCCGTGAGGCAAGAAAGCGGAAAAAGAATAAGCCCCGGTCGGTTTCTCGATCGGGGCTTTTTGCCTATTCTTTGTCGTTTTTATCTTTAAGTCTCAATCCGGTTCTAGCGTTGAGGGGAGAGATTACCGAGTGGCCTAAATCGCTTTCAAGTTGTTTGCGGGCGGCCTCTGCTGCTTTTCCTCCTTGTTTGGCGATAACTTCGTGTTCTTCGAGATGTTGCGGATTCTTTTCTTTGGACAATTCAGTGGTAGCTGCTTCGGCAAGCATATTAAGAGCAAGTTCCGTATTGGTCATATTGTCTCGTAGGCTCTCTTTTTTCAGACCTTTGAATTGTTTATATTCTTTGGAAGTTTTACCGGCCCACGTTTGATAGATGATATCTGTAAGGGTAGCGAAGTGAATACCCTCTTGTAGTCCGTGCCGTTTCCATTCGTCGGTTAGGTCCTTGCGTATCTCGATACTTTTAAGGCGTTGATTAATCCAATTATCCGAGTACCCTAAAGCTTTATATTCCCTCATGGCTCGATCTATCGTTAACTCGGGGTCTTGCATTTCATCCAATCGCTCTTTTGCCACTTGGGCCATCCATAGCTTGAAAGGTTCTGCTTTAGGGGATGGGATGGATTGGATAAGCCGGAACAGCTGTTCTGTCGTAGCTACGTCGGTTTTGTAGTATTTCCCATCGGTAGAAGGTAATTTCAGTTGGTTACAATTTGTAACCGACTCATTTCCCTCTTTTCTTAGCCTATGTTTCAGCACCTTCCAGTAATTGCTAGGATTAGGACTATCTGTTAGGATAGCGACAACGTCTACTACAGAGAAAAACCATTCCTCTGTTTCATCGTCCCAGACTGTACGTACTTTTTTCTCTTCGAAAATCTTGATAGCTTCTTTCTTTGTCATAATTGAAGTTTTTGTGTGAACACTTTAGTTAAAAGTGGATGATACCTAAATCTGTGCTATGGTTTTGGATATCTCGAAACTTTTGCGTAAAAATACAAAAGATTCGAATGCCTCCCAGGTTTATACGGGAAAAAGGATCGTAGAGACAGTTTTTATTACCGACAACGCTAGGATCGTCATACTTGCCGGTATCGAAGCCGTGATTGTTGAATGTGAGACCACTGTTAAGGTGGTAGTTAAATACAGTTTCTCGATCGGGGCTTTTTTGGTGAATCTTTTTAATTTTGTACTTTTGTAGGCTTGCACGAATGTTATACATGAATAGGAAAATTAGACAATGGCCAGCGATGATATAAAACAGGCATGGAAAGTGCCGGAACCTACGTTAAGGAGGTTGCCGTGGTATCTTGCGTTCGTAAAGTTGATGAAAGGGAAAGGGGAAGCGTTTATCTCATCTACCCAGATCGCTAAGGAGATTAATGTAGATCCTAGTCAGGTCGCTAAAGATCTCTCTTTTGTGAATATCTCCGGGAAGACGAGAGTGGGATACGATATTAACGCGTTGGTTGACGTATTGGAGGATTTCCTCGGTTTTACATCCCAGCATAAGGCATTTCTGTTTGGGGTAGGGAGTCTGGGCGCTTCTTTGTTGCATGACACCGGACTGAGCCAATATGGTTTGGAGATCGTGGCGGGCTTTGATGTCCGTGAGGATTTGGACGGGAGCATGATCAATGGCATTCCCGTTTTTCATATGGATGATTTTCCTGCCAAGCAGAAAGAATATGGCGCGACGATCGGGGTGATCACCGTGCCGGTGGAGAAAGCGCAGGAGGTGACAGACCGGATTATCGAGGGAGGAATCAAGGCTCTTTGGAATTTTACCCCGTTCCGTATACGGGTGCCGGAACATATCGTAGTCCAGAACACTTCTATGTATGCGCATTTAGCTGTTATGTTTAATCGATTGAACTCAATGAATCACTAAAATATGAAGATTATCGCCGTTGGAATGAACTATGCGGCTCACAATAAAGAGCTGCGTCATTCGTTAGAATTATCAGAGCCTACTATTTTTATGAAGTCGGACTCCTCTTTGTTGAAAGATGGGAAACCGTTTTTTATTCCGGATTTTTCATCGGAAGTTCATTATGAGACGGAGATCGTGGTACGGATAGACCGTTTGGGGAAAAATATAGCCGAGCGTTTCGCTCATCGTTATTATAATGAGGTTACGGTCGGTATTGATTTCACGGCACGGGATTTGCAGAATAAATTGCGTGCGCAAGGGCTACCGTGGGAAATTAGTAAGGCGTTTGATAATTCGGCTGTGATCGGGACCTTTATTCCGCTGGAGCAAGCGGGGGATGTAAACCGGCTTCCATTCCATCTGGATATCAATGGCTCGAAGGTACAGGAAGGCAATACCTCGAATATGCTGTTTTCGGTAGATAAGATTATTGCGTATGTAAGTCGCTTCTTTACGCTGAAAATAGGCGATTTGATTTATACCGGAACACCTGCTGGCGTAGGTCCCGTGAAGATCGACGATCATCTGGAGGGATATCTTGGCGAGCGGAAGCTTCTGGATTTTTATGTGAGATGAGAAGATTAATATATATATTCATTATAGGTTTATTACTTTGCTCATATACATGGGCGGATGGTAGCCGTTATGCTTCTAACTCCCTGTTATCGGAAGGGAAATGGGTGAAGATCCGGGTGGATAAGACCGGAATCTACAAATTATCCTATGCGGATTTGAAGAATATGGGTTTCTCGGACCCATCGAAAGTCTCTGTCCATGGCTATGGAGGATGGCCCTTGGATGAGGATTTCAGTAAAGAATATATCGATGATGTCCCTTCTACTCCGGTTTGGCGTGGGAGTGATTACCTGTTATTCTACGGGAAAGGGTCGGTTAAATGGGAATATGACTCGTCGAGCCAGACATTCGTGCATACGAATAATCCTTATTCTTTGTATGGTTATTATTTTGTGACCGATGCCACACCCACGAATGATATGACTTCCGTGGCTCAAGCGAGTGGTGCTTCCACTCGGATTACGACTTATGATGATTATCTATTGCATGAGCAAGAGTTAGTCTCCGTAAACCAATCCGGCCGGGAGTTTTTTGGAGAGGACTTTAGTGGGGCACGCCCTCGTACAATTTCTACCTTTTCTTCTATCCCCGGGATTACGGATGCGGACGGTAAGGTGACCATGCGTTTTATCTCAAGAATTAACTCTGGCTCCGGTACGGCTTCTTTAAGTATCAATGACTCCGAATTGTTGGATATAACCATACCTTCTATCCAAACAGTAAGCTCGAATGTCAGATCGTATACAAAGGCGATTCCCGGGACAACCACCGCGTTATGGAAGGGATCAAAAAGTGAGAAAAATAACGTAGTGGTTTCCTATAGTTCAAGTGGACATACGAATGTACGTTTGGACTATATCCGTATGCAATTTGTCCGTACGTTGCGCCCTTATGGGGCTTGTACTTTTTTCAGAAGCTTGACTTCTGTAGGAAATGCGTCTCGCTTTGTTATTAGCGAGGCGAATTCGAATACCTTGGTGTTTGATGTGACCGATGCGTTAAATGTGAAGAGAGTGGAAGCCGATCTGAATGGTTCTGAACTTTCATTTACAATACCAGCGGGTAGATTGAGGGAGTTTGTGTTGGTTCAAACCAATCAAACATTTCCTTCTCCGGAAGTCGTGGGAGAAGTCGCTTCCTCGAATCTGCATGGTTTGGAACAGAGGGATATGATTATTATATCGGCCCCGTCTTTGGTTCAGCAGGCGGAGCGTTTGGCGGTTGCGCACCGTGAGAAAGATGGCTTGACTGTTGAAGTCGTAACTCCAGAGGCGATTTATAATGAGTTCTCTAGTGGAACTCCAGATGCGACGGCATATCGTCGTTTGATGAAGATGTTTTACGATCGTAGTTCTTCTTTGGGTAATCCTCCAAAATATTTATTGCTTTTCGGAGACGGGATCTATGATAATCGGGGGATAAGCGGTGAGGTGCAAGGTGTTTCACGGAGTAATATGCTCTTGACTTTCCAGTCTCAAGAGTCATTGAATGTCTACTCTTATGCGACAGATGATTATTTTGCGTTTTTAGAGGATAATTCCGGCAGTAATTTTAGCCGAGATAAGATGTGTGTGGGTGTCGGGCGCTTTCCAATCCGTACAGTAACGGAGGCGACTCAGATGGTGGATAAGACGATTTCTTATATGGAGAATAAGGATTCGGGTAGTTGGAAGAATAACGTGACATTCGTGGCGGATGATGGAAATAATGAGGATAGCTTCACAACGAATCATATGAAGCAGGCAGATCAGCTTGCTGAGGCCATTGAAGAGATGCAACCCGGTTTTCTAGTTAATAAAGTGTATTTCGATGCTTATAAGCGTAGCAGCCTCGGGACTTATCCGGATGTGCATAATGAGATTGAGAAACTATTAAAAAGTGGTCAGTTGTTGATTAATTATACGGGGCATGGCAGTACGACCCATTGGGCGGACGAAAGCGTATGGACACAAACCGATATCAATAATTCCAGTTATAAGCATCTGCCGGTGTGGGTGACGGCTACCTGCGACTTTACCCGTTTTGACGATGTGAAAACTTCTGCGGGTGAATCTGTTTTCTTGAATCCTACCAGTGGGGGTATCGCTTTGTTTACGACGACCCGTGTCGTGTTTTCCGGTAATAATGCGAACTTAAATAAGGCACTCATCGATAACCTGTTCCAAGAAGGCGCGAATAGCCGTTATACGCTTGGAGAGGCGATGATGTATACGAAACGTCAACTCAATGACTCAAATAAATTGAACTTTATCTTAATCGGAGACCCGGCGTTAAAGTTCGCGTATCCAGAGTATAAGGCTCGGGTGACGGCTGTGAATGGAGAAGCTGTTTCTGATGAGCCTTTTGAGTTTAAGGCGTTATCCCGGATTACGGTAGAGGGTGAAATCTTGAATCCGTCAGGTTCTTTTGCCGCGGATTTCACGGGCGTATTAAGCTCGACCATATTTGATAGCCAAAGTTCCATTACGACTTTAGGGAATAGCTCTGAGAAATTCACTTATCTCGATTATCCGAATACGATTTATATAGGTAGAGACTCGGTTCGAAATGGAAAGTTCAGCTTTACTTTTATGGTCCCGAAGGATATCTCTTATTCCAATAAGAAAGGTAAATTAAACCTATATGCGTCTTCCGAGACAAAAGAGGCGCAGGGTTCTTTCTTCGATTTTATCGTGGGGGGGACTTCGGATACGGCGGAGACTGATACGATCGGTCCCGAGATCCGGCAGATCTATTTGAATGATTCCAGTTTTGTTTCGGGCGATAAGGTAAACACGACTCCTTATTTTGTAGCGAAGCTGTGGGATAAGAGCGGCGTGAATATAACCGGCAGTAGCGTAGGGCATGATATGATGTTGACGATTGATAGTATGCCCTCTATGAGCTATAACTTAAATAGTTATTATGCGTTGCTACCAGATAGTGAGAACGAAGGACTTGTCCAGTTCTCCATCCCCGAGCTGGAGCCGGGAATGCATACGGCCGAGTTTAAGGTGTGGGATATCTTAAATAACTCCACGACCTATACCTTTACTTTTGAGGTGGCGGAAGGGTTGAAACCTAATCTGATCGAGATGTATGCCACCCCGAATCCGGCACGGGATCAAGTGGAATTCTTTCTGCATCACAATCGTCCGGAGTCGAACTTAAAGGTGACGGTTATGGTTTATGATATGACCGGTAAGTTCCTATGGAGTACAGAGAAGAGCGGTTCCTCCGAGTTGTTTAAGGCTTATATCGTAACTTGGAACCTGACGGATAACGGTGGCAGGCGGTTGCGCCCGGGAGTTTATCTGTATCGGGCGGCGATTAGCACGAATAACTCGAAAGAGGCGACGAAAGCGAATAAATTAATCATTCTCGCACAATAAAGTATCGGGTAATTAGTTTATAATAAGCATGGGGGTATGTTTATTACCCTCTAGGAATGATAAATGTAAATGTATTTTTAGAATAGAATATATGGTAAGAGTTTCAAGATTCAGTCTGTTACTAGCGGTTTTCAGCTTTTTGACGGCATTTACGGCTTTATATGCCCAAGGAGGCGCAGACGATGTTAAACATAAATTCGCCCCGATTAATACGGCGATACCGTCTTTGTCTATTGCGCCCGATGCTCGCGGAGGTGCTATGGGTGATAACGGTGTGGCTACTACGCCGGATGTGAATTCCCAATACTGGAACCCGGCTAAGTATGCTTTTAGTTATAGTAAGGCCGGAGTCGCTTTATCCTATACGCCTTGGTTACGTAAATTGGTGAATGATGTGGCTTTAGCATATCTGGCCGGTTATTATAAATTAGGCGATAGCGATATGCAGGCGATCGGAGCTTCCTTGCGTTATTTCTCTTTAGGAGAAGTACAGGAAAGCCGGGATGGAGGAATGGGTAATCAGCTCATATTGAATCCTTATGAGATGGCTTTTGATGTAAGTTATAGCCGTAAATTATCGGATGTGTTCTCTATGGCGGTCGCCTTGCGCTATATTCGTTCGGACATGGGTGCCTCGTCGGATGCGGATATGGTTCCGGATAACGCTTTTGCCGCTGATATCGCCGGTTATCTGGAGAAATACGTGATCTTAGGGAATAGCGAGTGCCTGTGGAGCTTTGGTTTTAATGTCTCCAATATCGGTACGAAGGTCTCTTACGACGGTGGAAATACCAACCAATTCTTGCCTACGATGTTAAAGGTTGGAACTGGTTTACTGTATCCGATCGATGATTATAACCAAATCGGTATCTATGTGGATTTGAGTAAATATTTAGTTCCTACCGAACCTATTCAAGAAGGTACGACTCCCGAGGATGAGGCTGCTTATAAGGAAAAACATGATGAATATAACAATATGTCCCCGATCACGGGTATCTTCAAATCATTCGGTGACTCGCCGAATGGCTTCAAGGGCGAGCTAGAGGAGATTATGGCCTCTATCGGTCTGGAGTATAATTACAATCAGCAGTTCTTTGTTCGTGGCGGTTATTACTATGAGAATAAATATCAGGGAAACCGTCAGTACTTCTCAGTCGGTGCTGGTTTCCGCATGAGTGTTTTCCAGTTGGATGCCGCTTATCTGATCAGTACGGTACAGAGTAACCCGTTGGACCAGACATTGCGCTTCTCCTTGTCGTTCGATATGGATGGAATCAAGAACCTTTTCAGATAAATGGATATGAAGATACGTGTAGGTTTTGGCTATGACGTCCACGCCTTGGTGCCGGACCGGGAATTATGGCTAGGCGGGATTAAGATCGAGCATACGTTGGGCCTATTGGGACATAGCGATGCGGACGTGTTGATCCATGCGATCTGCGACGCTTTACTGGGAGCGGCCAATATGCGGGATATCGGTTATCATTTCCCGGATACGGCTGGGGAATATAAGAATATCGATAGTAAGATCTTGCTCCGGGATACCATGAGGCTTTTAAGAGAGGCGGGCTATGAGTTGGGTAATATCGATGCCACCGTAGCCGCCGAGCGCCCTAAATTGAATCCCCATATCCCTCTGATGAAGAAAACGCTGGCCGAGGTCATGAACGTGGACGAGGAGGATATCTCTATCAAGGCTACGACCACGGAGAAGCTGGGCTTCACCGGACGGCAGGAAGGGATCTCGGCTTACGCTACGGTCTTGATACAGCGCATGGGATCGTAAACCAGAAAGTACTCCCTTTTCCTTCTTCCGACTCTACGCCGATCTTCCCGTGAAGATTCTCTAGGATCGTTTGGCAAATGGATAGTCCGAGTCCGGTTCCTTGGATAAAGGAATCGAATTTGGCGAAACGCTCGAATACGTGCGGGAGGTTCTTCCGCTCAATACCTTTTCCGGTATCTTTTACGTAAAAGTATAATCCATCTTCCCTCTCCTTGTATCCCATGCGGATAGACCCTTGGAACGTGAACTTACAGGCGTTCGTGAGGAAGTTGGTGATCACTTGGGTCAAGCGATTCTTCTCGGAATAGATAACGCAATCCTGTTCAGGTATCTCGCAATAGAGAGTGACACCGTCTTTCACCCGGCTTTGGAAGGTCTGGTATAAGCTCCGGAATAGCGTGGATACGTTGAACTCGGAATAGATGAAATCCATTTGCCCGGCCTCGATCTTCGATAGGTCTAGGATATCGTTCACGAGTTGAAGGAGAAGCTCGTTGTTCGTCTCGATGATCTCGCAGAACTCTCTCGTCTCCTCGGAGTGGCAAGTTTCCGCTAGCAGGTTGGAAAAGCCTACGATAGCGTTCAGCGGGGTACGTATCTCGTGGCTCATGTTCGCTAGGAAGGCGGATTTCAACCGGTTGGATTCCTCTATCTTCTCCTTGTCCCTCAGTTCTTGTTCCATTTTTTTCCGTTGGTTGATGAGGGTAGTACCTCCGGTTAAGTAGGCGGGTTTTCCTTCCGGATCGGTTTTCCCTACGATCGCGAAGATCTCTATCCATGTATATTCAAGCCCTGTGTCATCTAAATAACGGATCTCCTCATCGATCGATATGCTCTCGCCGGCGATTAGTTTATTGATCGCGTCTTGCATCTGTTCCAAGTCCTCGGGGTGAATGCCGCTATAAAACTCGTCCGCCGACATGCTGAATAGGCCGTCGATTCCCTTGTCGCGAATGGATCTTTGGGTCAGGTAAATATTGTTACATTCGAGCCGTGCTTCTTTTACGTCCCATATCCATGTCATCATGTTGCTGGCTTTCAAGACGAGCTGGTATTTCTGGTTCAGGTCTTGCGCTTGGCGTGCGATTTGCAGCTCCTTGTCTTTGGCCTTTTGCTTTTGGATGAAGAGGCGGACCCGTAAGATCCCGATCGTTATCAATAACGCCAGAATGACGAGTAGGCTTATGATATGGATCTTGTATTTCTGTAAGAAACCGGGAGGCTCTTGGAAATACGTGGCGTTCGGGGGATATAGGCCGGGATCGATCTGGTGAAGCAATAGATGCTGGTAATTTAGGTAGGCCCTCGGGGTTTCCGCGGTCTGGATCGGGATTTCCTTACTATCTTTCCCCGAGAGGATCATTTCGATCGTGTTGACCGTCACCTGCGCATAATCCTCCGGAGAAACATAATATCCCCCGGCGAAATTCCCGTTTTCTGTTTGTACGTCTTGCAAGGTAAAGATTGGGGGGACGGAGAAACTATTGGTCATTTTCTGGACGTTATCGACTAGGTAACGATTCTCGTTATCCTTCCGGGTCCTGTACCATGAGTAATAAAGGACTCCGGTCTTATTGTCGAAAGAGGCCAGTCTGTCCAATAAGTTCTCGGTGGAAATGGAGGTGGTAGACAGTGGCTCGAATTGGATGCCCGGAAAATCTTTCCGTAGCACGGCCTCTACATCCGCTTTCGTTTGCTGGCTTATATAACGGCGGTCAAAAATAAAGGCCAGTTTGGTTAATTCCGGTTGTAGCTTTTTGATTAGCTCGATCGTTTGCTTGATATAGACTGGGTATTTTATAAAAGTGGCGTTATAGCCTTTTACTACATCCGTGATGGGAGCCAGCGTATCGAGCACGTTTTTATCTAGGTCTATCAGGTACTCTTCTTTCGGGTACATATAATCTCTGGCGTAGCAGATGATAGAGGGAATATCTTTCCATTCCTTGTCAAACAACGGGCGGGCGACAAGCCAAGAGGGATCTCCTATGCATACGACTAAGGTGGGTGGCACGGGAACTCTCTCTAGGATCATTGTTCTCTTCTCTTGAAACCCTTCCATAGTACGGATACCGGGGATCTGTAAGGGAATCGCCTTTACGGTAAACCCTTCCTCCCCGAATTTTCTTTCTATATCAAGATAGGTCTGTTTTGTCCAGCTTTCCTCGAAGTTGATGGAGTGCAGTACGACTATAGACGGTTTCTCGCCGGAGCCTCGTGCGCTCATGTTCAAGTGGACCGTTAGTATAATAAAAATAAAAAGAATGATATTTCTCATGGCCGTTAATTCTAAGCGATATATGTAGCAAACGTGATTCTGGTAGCAAATGTAGTGATTCCGCTTTATTAAGCAAGAGGTTTGCCTGAAAATAAAGGTTTTATATGTAGTAAAATGGTAATAGTTCCATCTTGATAGGATAGCCTTTTCGCCCTTGTTTGCCTATTCGGAGATTAATACGTAGCTTTGAGCCAATAAAGTGGTATTTTTATGAAGAATAATGATTGGAAAGATCGATTAGGCGTGATGTACTCCACGAATCCCGATTTTCAATATAATACGGGAGATACGGAAGAGGAAGATACGTTGCCGAAGGAGAAACAAGCTTTGCGCATATCCTTGGATAAGCGGAACCGGGGAGGGAAGATGGTTACCTTGATCACCGGGTTCCGGGGTACTTCCGAGGATCTGACCGCCTTGGGGAAACTCTTGAAAGTGAAATGCGGCGTAGGCGGTTCCGCTAAGGACGGGGAGATAATCATCCAAGGTGACCTGCGTGCCAAGGTGTTGGATATCCTCCGGAAAGAGGGCTATTCGAAAAGCCGTACGATCTAATCCCCGATCGCTATGCTAACAATCTATAGGGCTTCCGCCGGGGCGGGCAAGACGCATAAGCTGACAGGGGAGTACCTGATGTTGCTCTTCTCCCAGCCGGGCGCTTATCGCCGGATCTTGGCCGTGACGTTTACGAATAAGGCGACGGATGAGATGAAAACCCGTATCGTTCAAGAACTTTATCACCTCGCTTCCGGCCGTGCGTCCGATTATATCCAGCTACTCTCTTCCGCCTATTCCTTGACGGAGCGGCAGGTGAGGGAGCAGGCCCGGAAGATTCTGGTCGCTATCCTGCACGATTACTCCGCTTTTAATATCAGTACGATCGACCGCTTTTTCCAGCAAACGATGCGTGCCTTTACCCGCGAGATCGGCTTGCAAGGCGGTTATGGCATCGAGATGGACCAAGAACTGGTCTTGACCGAGGCGATCGATAACCTGCTGGCCGATCTGGAGAAGCCGGAGAGCAAAGATTTGCTAGGTTGGCTGCTGCGTTTCGCCGAGAACAAGATCGAGGATGGAGGCGGCTGGAGTTTGCGGCAAGACATCATGTCGCTCAGCCGGGAGGTCTTTAAGGAGAGTTATAAGGCATTTAGCGAGGAAGTAGGTAAGGATATCGCGGATAAGCAGGCGCTCGATGCCTATAAGAATGAGCTATACGCCATTATCCGCTCCGTAGAGGCGGAGGCGAAACGTTTAGGTGAGGAGGGAGTGGCGTTGCTGAAACAGTTCGCCTTACAACCCTCGGATTTTAAGGGAGGAAGTCGTTCCCCGTTTTTCTATTTCGAGAAGCTGGCGAAAGGTGAGATGAAAGAGCCGACAGCCACGTTCCAAGCTTTGCCGGATAATCCGGATGCCTATACGACCAAGACGACTCCACCGGGTCTCCGGCAGATCATCGGGTGTGTATATGAGGAAGGGTTGAATGCCTGCGTAAAGAATATCGTATCCCTGTTCGCCAACCTGACGGCCTATAACACGGCCCGGGAGATCGTACGTTATTATTATACGTTAGGGATCTTAACCGATATCTCCCGGCAAATCGCCTTTTACCGGGAAGAAAAGAATGTCATGCTGATCGCCGATACGACCGAGTTGCTGAATAAGGTCATCAGCGGCAGTGACGCCCCCTTTATCTACGAGAAGACGGGTACGCACGTAGATCATTATATGATCGATGAGTTCCAAGATACCAGCGGCATGCAGTGGAATAACTTCCGCCCCTTGGTGGAGGAGAGTCTGGCGAATGGCCGGGCGAATCTGATCGTTGGCGACGTGAAACAAAGTATTTATCGTTTCCGTAACTCGGATTGGAAGCTATTGGACGAGCAAGTCCGCAGGGATTTCGAGGACGAGCAAGTCCGTGAGGATACCCTAAAGGATAATTGGCGAAGCTGCCGCCATATCGTGGAGTTTAATAATGCGTTCTTCACCGCCGCTCCGGCGATCCTGCAGGATCTATATAATGAGGCGTTGAAAAACTCCTCATTAAGCGAGGAAGAGCGCACGGCCTTTTCCGCGAGGATCATGGCGGCCTACGACGATAGTTCCCAGCGTGTCCCCCCGCCCTTCCAGAAGAAGGATGGACATGTACGGATCGATTTCCTCTCCGGTGATGAGGATAAGGACTGGAAACAGGAGGCGATGGAGCGATTGCCCGCTACCTTGGAGCGCTTGCAGGATAGCGGTTACGCGCTAAAAGATATCGCCATACTCGTGCGTACCAATCAAGAAGGTGCTTTAGTGGCTGATACGTTGCTTGCCTATAAGGAAGAGCATCCGTCCGACCGATACAATTACGATATCATCTCCGATGATGCCCTGTTCGTGGGTAGTTCTCCGGCGGTCCGTTTCCTGATCGCCGTATTGCGCTATTTGCGAAATCCGGAGGACCGGACGAACAGGAAATTGGCGATGTATGCCTATCAAGTATTAACCGGAAAATTTGGGGAGAGCGAGGCGGACGAGTCTGTTTTTCAAAACCTTCAGTCTATCTCCCGGCAATCCTTGTACGAGGTAACCGAAGGGCTCTTCCGTAACTTCTCCGCTTACTTCCCGGAAACGGAACAGGTATTCGTGCAAGCCTTTTTGGATATGGTTTCCGAGTACGCCCAAAAAGAAAGCGCGGATTTGAACCGTTTCTTGAGATGGTGGGACGAGACCGGTTATCGAAAGACGATCGCTACCCCGGATGGGCAAAACGCTATCCGCATCTTGACCGTACATAAATCCAAGGGCTTAGGTTTTAAGGTCGTTATCATTCCTTTCGGGGACTGGGAGATCGACCATAAGCCGACAAAGCCCGTTATCCTTTGGTGCCACCCGGAGAAGAAGCCGTTTGACCGCCTGCACTTAGTTCCTGTCCGTTACGGACAGATCCTGAGTAGCACGATTTTCGCCAAGGATTATTTCAAGGAGCGCTTGCATGCTTTCATCGATAACTTGAACACCTTATACGTCGCTTTTACCCGTTCGAAAGAAGAACTGATCGTATTCTCCCCCCGTCCGAGGAAGATCAACAAGGAAGGTAAGGTTGAGAAGATAACTTCCATCGCCGATCTATTGTGGGCGGGGGTGGAGACGGATATCGAGGATGATACCTTTGAAAGGGGCGAATGGTGGCATCCAGCTTCGGGTAGAACGGCAGAAGATACCCTGGAGGAAATCCCCATGAGCCGCCTGTATTCCGTTTCCCCGGATGATCGTTTACAATTACGCCTGCATGGGAAAGGATTCTTTTTCGATAATGCCAGGCGGAAGCACGGTACCTTGATGCATGAGGTATTGAGCCGGATACGTACGCCGAAAGATATTCCCGCTTCGGTCGAAAGTTATCGGTTAGCCGGGGTGATTAACCGGGAGGAAGCGGCGGAGTTGATCAGCCGTCTGGAAGAATTATTGCAAGCGGAGGAGGTAAAGGCTTGGTATGATGGTTCCGCCCGTGTCTTGAATGAAGTGGATATCCTGTTCGGTAAAGGCTTGTCTAAACGCCCGGACCGGGTGATAATAAAAGGAGGTAAGGTTATTGTCGTGGATTATAAATTTGGCGAACGGCAAGATAAGCGCCATCCTAATCAGGTAAGAAATTACCTGCAATTAATCCGTAAAATGGGTTTCGAGCGGGTCGATGGATACCTTTGGTACGTAGAGTTAGGTAAAATAGAGGCAGTGAATAAGTGATATATTTTTGATATTCGGTAAAAATGAATATTTTTGCAGATTCTTAGTATAAAACGATACAGTCAAAGAAGAATGAAAGTACATAAAGAAGGAACCGGTTTACTGCTTACGTTGTTTACAATATTATTTATTGTGAATATAACTTTGTACCATACGGTAGGTAAGGGTATGCTGTTTTATTCTGTCGCTTTTGTTTCTACCGTATTGTTCCTATTGGTATTAAACTTCTTCCGTAGTCCTTTCCGCCGGTTTCCTTATGATTCGGAAGGCTTGGTGATCGCTCCCGCCGACGGTACGATCGTTGCCATCGAGGAAGTGATGGAGAACGAGATCCTTCATAAGAAGTGCCTACAGATATCTATCTTTATGTCTATCTTCAACGTGCATGCTAATTGGTTTCCCGTAAACGGTACCGTTAAGCATGTTTCCCACCAGAACGGGCGTTTTATGGCGGCTTATCTGCCGAAGAGTAGTACGGAGAACGAACGTTCGGCGGTCGTGATTACCACGAGGAACGGGGTGGATGTCTTGGCTCGTCAGATTGCCGGGGCGATGGCACGCCGCATCGTTACGTATGCCAAGCCGGGAGAGAAATGTCATGTGGACGAGCAAATGGGGTTTATTAAATTCGGTTCTCGCGTGGATGTCTACCTGCCGGTAGGAACAGAGGTGTTAATAGAGATGGATCAAAAAGTAACAGGCAATCAAACGCCTATAGCCCGTTTGTCAAAATGAGTATAAGAAAACATATTCCTAATACAATTACGTGTCTAAGCCTTCTGTCCGGTTGTGTCGCCAGTGTTATGGCCTTGCACGGAAATCTTTTATCTGCGTTGATTTGGATTATTATAGCCGCGGTCTTTGATTTCTGCGATGGCTTTGCCGCTCGTTTATTGAAGGCTTACTCGCCGATGGGAAAGGAATTGGATTCCTTGTCGGATATGGTAAGTTTCGGCTTCGCTCCGGGCATGGTGGTCTATTGGTTGTTGGGAGAGGCTTCTACGGCTTTGCCTTTTGGCTCTTTGAATACGTATATCCCTTATCTGGCGTTCGTGATCCCTACGTTTTCAGGTTTGCGTTTGGCTAAGTTCAATATTGATGAACGGCAAACTACCTCGTTTATCGGCTTGCCGGTTCCGGCGCATGCTTTATTTTGGGCTTCGGCGGGGTATTCTGTTTTACCGGTTATCCATGCGAATGAAGGCTTGTTCGTGTTGGTGACTGTTATCTTGGCGTTTATTACCTCCTTGCTGTTGGTGTCTGAGATACCGATGTTCTCGCTGAAGGTGAAATCCTTAGCGTGGAAGGGTAATGAGCTTCGCTATATATTGATCGCTTGTGCCATTATTTTCGTGGCGTTATGGGGATTCTTGGGAATCTCTGGAACCATCCTGTTATATATAGTCTTGTCTATTTTTAACAAAAAGGGATAAACAAGAATTCTTATCTTTGTGTTTGTGATAGTAAAGAATCATTTAAGTATCGGATTATGTTTAAGTTTTTGTTTGTAATATTCTTTTTCTTTATCCTGTTGGTGTTTCTGATGGGTTTCTCCATCTTGCGTACCTTTAAGAACATCTTTTTTGGTAGCGGAAACAGCACTCGTAAGGGAGAACAACGTCGTCAAACAAATAGCAATACTTCCGGACATCGTTCTACGACTACTACCGCCCGGGACGATGATGATGATCGTACACCTTATGTGCACCGTAAGAAGATATTCGCCAAGGATGAAGGGGAGTATGTGGATTACGAGGAAGTTAAATAATACTGATCTAACAGACTATACAACGGATGGGTGTATCATGTGAGCAACAGATGATTATGCTGAGCGTGGTGATGGTAATGCTTTTAAAATAAGATTGTAAACACTATGGATGCAACATATAATAAACTCATTGCGAATGCTGTTAAGTCCTTTTGGTTGACAAAGAAGAAGCAAGGGAATGTGTTGGCAGGCAAACAGCTTGATGCTTTCCTTGAATTGCTGAAGCGAGTTGCTATGGATGCTGGCGTTCCTTCCGATTGTATTTACCTGAAGAATAATCATGTGCCAGGATATTATCGAGCTTCGAAAGATTGGGATTTACTGATAGTTTCTCCCAAGAAGAATCTTATTGCTGCTATTGAATTGAAATCACAAGTCGGTTCTTATGGCAATAATCTCAATAACCGAACGGAGGAATCACTTGGTTCGTCTGAAGACTTCTGGACAGCCTTTCGTGAGAACGCCTTTTCTTGCAATCAATCTCCTTGGCTTGGCTACATGATGGTAGTTGGTAAGGACGAGGAATCAACGCATGTAGTAAAGGTTAATGAACCCCATTTCTTTGTACGCAAGGAATTCAAGGAAGCTTCATATTTGGATCGCTATCGTATTCTCTGTCAGCGACTAGTTCTTGAACATAAGTATAGTGCGGTTTCTCTCATTGCGACAACGGTCAAAGGCTCATACGAGAATTTAGCTGATAATATTTCAATCGATACATTTATCGATTCCTTCCGTGGTCATCTTTTAGGAAATGAAAGTGAGTTCAAATAACAACATATATAACCTCAGAGCGGGTGGTGGTCAGCATGGTGATGTATTTACGCATCCTCGTGCAGTGAATTATATGCTTGATCTCGTAGGTTATACTGCTGACAAAAACTTATCTGCCATCTCCATAATGGAACCTTCATGCGGTGAAGGAGAATTTCTTGTTGAGATTGTAAGGCGTCTCTATGAATCAGCGGTTACATTCGGTTTTGATGTGAACGATGCATACCATAGGAACGTTTATGCGGCAGACATTGACGTAAATAAGATTAAAATCTGTGTTGAACGTATTTTGAAAGTTTGTCCTTTAATAAGCAATGTCTTAGATAATATATCTGTAGAGGACTTTCTGTTGTCAAATCATAGTAATGTTGATATAGTTGTGGGAAATCCACCGTACATCAGATACGAACAGATACCTAAGGACAAACTGGATGCATACAAGGTCTCTTTCTCTGCGTTCTATTATCGTTCGGACATGTACATACTCTTTTTTGAGAAGACACTAAGGATGTTGAATCAAGGAGGTAAGCATTGCTTTATCTGTTCAAACCGATGGATGAGGAACACATACGGAAAGCTACTCAGGCGTATGGTGGCATCACAATACCATATAGAAAAAATCATAAATATGGAAAGAGCCAATGCTTTTCAAGAAGATGTACTTGCTTATCCTGCTGTAACACTTTTCTCAAATTCTTCAAGGTTAGCAAATATTGATTATGCTGAAATTTCCGATGTTGATGAACTTGATTCGCTGACTACTCGCCAACTCTATCATCCGACAGATGAAAATTGGAGTATGATATTTGTATCGGACAATGATTGTTCTATGCTTTCATTGATAGAGGAGCAAGGATTTAATATCGGCATAGGTGTGGCTACAGGAGCCGATTCTGTGTATGTGTCATCTGAACTCAAAGACAAGGTTGAAGAGGAGCTACTGATCCCTACGATCAATGCCAAAAACCTCAAAGGGAACGAAATGAAATGGGATGGTCGTTATCTGATAAATCCATATACATCTTGCGGTACACTCATCAAACTCGATAGTTATCCAAAGGCGAAAATGTACTTTGAAAGTCATCGAGAAAGATTGGTCGCACGGCACAAGGCGAAAAAAAATCCAGTTCAATGGTATGCTACACTTGATCCTATAAATCAATGTCTTCAAAAGCAGGCTAAGGTTCTCCTTCCTGATATATCCGGCAATACTTATGTTTTTGTAGATGAAGGCAAATACTATCCTCAACACAATATATATTACATTACAGGTGGTACTTTGGAGGAACTTCAACTGATAGCTGCCATGCTCATGTCTGAAAATGTAAGGAATCAGCTTGGCAATCTCACAAATCGCATGAACGGAGGTTATGCTCGTTGGCAAAGTCAGTACCTTAGATTATTACGAGTTCCAAGTTTAAAGAACATTCCAATCGAGTTGAAAAAAGGTATTCTATCAAGTTACAAAGCAAATAACATAAGTGGCATAAATAATTATATGGATAAAATAGTTGCTAACGAGAAGAAGAATCCTATAGCTCATGTCAAGAAGGCTTCCGTGCAAATGCAGTTGAATTTTGATTTTGCATAGTGCCATCTTTCTCTGCTTACGAATAAAACCTCTTAGCGTCTTTGCTTGAAGAAACGCTGCATTTCTTCCGCGCACTCTTTTTCAAGGATACCTTTTTTGATAATCGCTTTCGGATGGAAGGCTTGAGGGGCGAATTTGGAGAAACCTCTTTTATCATCGGATGCCCCGTATACGATCGTGCTTAATTGTGCCCATCCGATCGCGCCGGCACACATTATGCAGGGTTCCACGGTTACGTATAGACTACAATTTGTCAGGTATTTCGCTCCTAAGACTCCGGCGGCGGCCGTAATCGCCAACATCTCGGCATGTGCGGTCACGTCGTTCAAGCATTCGGTTTGATTATGCGCCCTCGCTATGATCTGGTTGTTGCAGACGATAACAGCTCCTACGGGAACCTCACCCTCGGACGCTGCCGCACGAGCTTCCACCAACGCTTGCTTCATGAAATATTCGTCATTGAAAGGATTCATCTTCTCATCTCATTTTCGTTGAAAAGAGTCGGATAATCCTCCTCCAAGGTCTTGAGGATGTGAGAAAGGATCGTCTCTCGGTACCAACGGGACTTATTCTCGATCTTGTAGCGTGAAAGATAACGTTTTACCGCTTTATGCTCTTCGTCATTCAGCATAAAGGTCACTTTGTGTACCCTCGGATGATTGGGGTGAGCCGATGAATATTTACGTTCTTCTCTCATACATTTGCAAATGTACGAGTGAATAGCCGAATAACAAAGAAAATGGCTATATTTGTGCAAATTAATGCGATGGCAAGACAGAACGATATGGGTCGGGAAGGTGAGTCTGAGGCTCGTGCCTATCTGGTAAAACATGGATATAACGTGTTGCATACCAATTGGCATTGGCATCATTATGAACTGGATATTATCGCTGTCAAGGAAGATGAGTTAATCGTGGTGGAGGTAAAGACACGCTCTGAGGATTTTTTGCTTTCACCGGAAGATGCGGTAGACACCAAGAAGATTCGGAGGATTGTCGCCGCTGCGGATGCCTATGTCCGTTATTTTAATATAGACTTACCAGTCCGTTTTGATATCGTGACATTGATCAAGAAAGAGACGGGTTTCCTGATCGACCATATCGAAGATGCTTTCTATGCTCCTTGCCGTTAAAAGATAAAAGTTATGAATATAGAAGAAGTACGTGAATACTGCCTTTCCTTGAAGAATACCATCGAGTGTTTCCCGTTCGATGAGGTATCGCTGGTCTTTAAGGTAGAGAATAAGATGTTCCTGCTGCTTCCTTTGGATGCGGAGGAGCCTCATGTCTCCTTGAAATGCAGTACGGACTATGTGGAAGAGTTACGGGAGCATTATACGGCGGTTGAGCCGGCTTATCATTTTAATAAGAAATACTGGAATAGCATTTATCTGGATCGGGATATGGAGGACGAGGAGGTTAAACGTTGGATCTTCCACTCTTACCGGGAGGTGATCGCTAAACTACCAAAAAATATAAGGGAGATTTATAATGATGAGCACTGATAATGAATCTCCCCGCATCTTGCGTGTGGCGGAAACCACTTCTACAAATAGCCTGCTTCGTGAGCTGGTCATCAAAGAATCTCTTCCGGAAGGAAGTGTAGTTGTCGCTGATTTCCAGACAGCCGGACGTGGGCAGATCGGGAATGTCTGGGAGTCTGAGGCGGGAAAGAACTTGATGTTTAGTACAGTCCTGTACCCTACGTGCATCCCTGCAAATCGCCAATTCTTGATTTCTCAAATAGCGGCCTTGAGTGTGAAAGAGACGTTAGACTCATATACGGATCATGTCACAGTGAAATGGCCGAATGATATTTATTGGAAAGATAAGAAGATTTGCGGAATGTTGATCGAGAACGATCTATCAGGGCATAATCTATATTGCTCCATCATCGGGATCGGCATAAACTTGAATCAAGCGGTGTTTCGGGGAGATGCTCCGAATCCTGTTTCCTTGTTTCAAATAACAGGCAATGAAGTAAACCGGGAAGAGGTTTTAGATCGTTTCCTCTCAATATTCTATCGCTATTATTTATCTCTCCTCCAAGAGGAATACGAGGATATTCGTATCCGCTATCAATTCGCGTTGTATAGAAGGGAGGGCTATCATGCCTATAGGGATGAGGCGGGAGAATTCGAGGCCTGTATCCATGATATTGAATCAACCGGGCATCTTTTGCTAGCGTTACGGGATGGAAGCATCCGTCGCTATGCTTTTAAGGAGGTTTCTTATTGTTAGTGACCTCTCTTGGCGCAAATCTGGGATTTTTGCGAGGGCTTTCTCCTATGTTCTTCTTTCCATCTAAGTAGCTCGTTTATAGAATCTCTTTTCATGTTAGTCGTTTGAGTGATCACAAAAAATGAACGAATTTGAAGGATGAGGCTTTTGACGTAGGTCTGATTGGGATGATGTGTATTGGGATTGGGTGTGTGAGGAAGGTTCGGTAACGGGCGAGGATTTTGGGAGCAGTTATACTTACTTGGTTGGGGAAGTATATATCCTTTGGCACTTGCAGTATATATCCTATGAGGAGGTAAATAGTACTTTGTATCCTTTCAAGATACGGTAATTCCAGTGGAAGTAATCTTTATAACATGAATAATAAATGTACGTGTACATTATTTATGTTGATTGGTGGTTGAGGGATTATTATGCTTGGCCTTGGTTAGAGAATGGCTTTTATGGAGTGGGGGATATAGGTAAGGGATGGGTAGTTCGTGGTTATAATCCGCTATTTCGTAATGAATAGCCTATTTGATTGATAAGAAAGCGTGTAGGATGACAAAAAAATAATAGGGAAGATTTGCGCGAATCGAAGAAACGCGTACCTTTGCAAATGATAGATAAAGTCGGCTGCCATTGTTATGGTTTTGTGAAGGCAGCCCAATGAACGAGCTTATTACACTTTAGTATTAATATTAAATTATTTAATTATGAACAAAAAGTTTTCTACTCTTTTGGCTGGTGCTGCGCTTTTGAGTGCGGTTTCAGCTAATGCGCAGATTAAACTGACAGAGGGCTTAAATAGTGGTCTTTATCAGTTGGCTGCTCCGAATGGCCAGGTCTTGAGCATTACGGAGAATGGAAGTGGAGATGATGTCATTGGATTGGCTAATGCTACTGCTTCTGCTACATTAGGTGGTTCTATGTGGTGCGTGACGGTTGATTCTGAGAATCAAGGACAAAATCCTAAATTCGACTTCACGAACAAAACTGGCAAATTTTTAGGTTTAGATGTGAATGCTGTCATCGGTGGTGCTATGGGTGCTGACGAGACTAATAAGAAAGCAGCTGTCGCTGGTTCAGAGGTCTCCGGTTGGGCATTTTCCAAGACATTCGCAACGGGTGTTGAGGCTGCTCCTTTGTATTCTTATTTTGCGCCGGACTCTGTTGTAGGTCTTGTTGTTGATGGTAGTGTAGTGAAAATGTTCAAGACTTCTGCTGCTAATGCTACTGAGATGGCTAAATTTACAAAATTCACTTTGCAGAAGGCTAGTGCGATTACTGTAATGAATAAAGCTGATTTCAATACAGTATTCGGAACTCAAGGGGATAAAGATGGTGTTGCTTTGACTTTCACTCCGGACGTTAAAGGTACTGGTGCTGTGAATCCTTTTAACACAAAGAAAATTTTGGTAGAGAACTCTGGTGACGCAGGTTGGATGTATGTGTTAAATACAGATTCATCTTATCTATATGTTGATACTGCTTATACGAATGCTGTAGGTGTTAATAAGTTCTTAGCATATAATTGGGCAAACTTGAAATCTACAGAGCTTGCTAAGAGCAAAGCAGCACTTGGAGCTCCTGCTACTGCTATTGACTCTCTTAATAGAACAGCTTTGAAGAATCAATACAAATTCCAATTCATCTATTGGCCTTCACAAGATAGCCTAGAGATCAAGGTTCAAGAGGTGCGTATGAAAACTCAGGAACCTAACTGGGTAAGTGTAACTCCTACAGTGAACAATGCTTTTGGTGGTACAGAAGAATTGAATGTATCTCTTCAAGAGTTGATCAAAGATGAGATTCGTATCTTGACAGTCGCTGAATTGCAAAACACGAAGATCCAATTAGGTTTCGCTGGTTGTGCTCCTGTTAAGTCTAACAAGACTACGGTTGCTGATGGCGTATACTTTATCAAGAACTCTAGAGGACAATATTTGGCAGTTCCTATCTATAAAGGAACTTATGATTGGGCTTCTGCAACATGGACAACATTGGAAGAGGTTCAAAACGCTAATCATATGCCTGCTTATCAATGGGTTGTTTTGAAGAAGAATACGGTAGATGCTTCAAATATCTCTCCGATCTCTATCGCTAACCGTGAGTTTGCAAATGTGGCTAATGGCTCTAATGTAAATGTGGCTAATATTCAATTGCGCATGAACGAAGGTGGTAAGTATCTGTTCTCTGAAAATAGTTTCTTGACTGGTGATTCTTTGGAATTCGTAAAGGTAGAAGAACAGTACTACTCTAAGGCTTATTTGGGTTACAAGCAATTGACAGACGATGAGTTGTTGACAAACAAATATACTTTCAACTACTGGCATCCGTATGCAGACAACAAGTATATCGCTCAGTCTGAGAGTGACTCTGTATTGACTGTATTGGCAGGAAAGAGTGCGTTCAAACTTAAGAACGTTGGTGAATATTCTTATGGTTATGAGGTGTCTAAAGCTGTTCAATCAAGAATCTCTAAGTTGGCTCAGTTAAAGAGAATCGCTTACGTAATCTCTAAGGATGGCGCTAATTATGGTTATGATGCAACTGAATATAAATATGCTGTAAGTAAATATTTCCCGGCTACAGATACGGTTTATTTCAAGGAAAACAATTGTATTGAAGGCGTAGATTATTATGCTATTATAGAGGGTGCTTCTAAAGGTCTGTTTGCTGAATATGCTGGAAACGGTAACTATATTACTGCAGGAAGAAAGGCTGGAGTTTCTGATTACGATGCAGCAGCTACATTGAAAGCACAATGGTATAATGAAACTCGTACATCTTCGTTTGCTATCGCTCCGGACAATACTCCGTTGTATCGTCATTTCAACAACGCCGCTTTAGGTGAGAATACTGATGACTCAACTGATAGCTTGATCTTCGTTGAAAAGATCCGTAAGGAATACTTGATGGATGAGTGGAACAAGAACTTGACAGCTGAGACTGTTGATTACGCTGGTATCTGGGCTAAGGATAAAGCAAATGGTAAGTTAGCGTTTACTGTTGATACAGCTTGGGTTAAACGTGGTTCAGGTTTGGTTAAACCTCAATATTTGATCTCTGTCGCTCGCGATGATCAAGACGCTATTCCGGGTGTTCCTTGTACATATGAGCATAATCACTATGATAACGCAGGTAACAAAGTTGATGCTGCACATTGTTCTCACGCAACTCAAGGCCGTGAAGGCTTCATCTACGGTAAGTACTTGGTAAGCTTCGCTGACTCAGTGATTGCTAAGAAATTCAAGACTCCGTACATGGATATCGATGGTGGTTACACTCGCGTAGGTTTCGTGAAAGCTATTAAGGTTGGTGATAGCTTGGTTGTTTTGACAAATGGTTTCGAGAAGATGGAACCTGCTAAATTAGATACTGCTACTATCTTCAAGAACTATCGTGACAATAAGTTGACTAACTTTATCGTTGACTTGACTGGTGACAATCACAAGAATGTAACTTGGTCATTCCGTTATGTAAATCCTGATAAGGCTGGTTCTGTAGAGAAAGAAGGTGAAGCTAATGAATTCTTGTTCGAGTCTAATATTTACTCAGAGGCTGCTAATGCTGCTGTTACAGGTAATGCTGGTAAGGCTGCTGCTGGTTATGACAAGGTAGTTTCTGGTTCAATCGCTCCTGAGTTTGCTGCATGGTTAAAGATGCAGAATGGTTGCTTGGTATTAACTCGTGGTGATTCTCAGTTCTCTGCTGCTAAGACTGGTAGCGACGGTGCATTGGTATTCAATGCATACCAGAAAGATGAAGCTGACGATATGGTAACTTCTAACGACGAAGTAGCTGTTGAAGGTGTATCTGTAGTAGCTGGTAACGGTACTGTAACT
>UMHL01001309.1_pt1 | contig 28758 bp, 19 predicted proteins | sample 1965551 | NCBI WGS metagenome assembly UMHL01 (sample SAMEA4836100, study PRJEB28245) | human gut metagenome | biome: gut microbiome; material: fecal sample | place: Denmark | collected 2008 | reverse complement strand
GATAATCCCACGATATGCGAATACTGGGGAGGATTGTGGGAGTACGAAGTACGGAGCAATTCGTAAGGCATCTTTATGTAAACATCAGATAGCAGAAGAAAGGGGAGCAGGCAGATGCGTCTTGAAAAAATACAGGCTTATTTAAAAGAGAAACAGTGGAACTACGAATACACGGAGGAGGACGGGCTTGGAAGCATTGATTTTGAGCACCGTGGACTGAGCTATCACATCTGGGAATTTGAGGATGGTGGATACGGTGCGGAGACAAATGTGCGTACCGTGGGAAGACAGGAAGACATCATGGGGAACTACGAACAGGAGATCATCGAAATCCTGAAAACCTGGTAAGATGAAAGGAACGGAAAATGTTTGAAATAGCACGGTAGATGTGCTATCCTACTGTCTATGGAGGTGAAAGCCATGAAATTAACAAAATTACTGGAAAGAGTAGAATATGAATGTATAAATGGCTCTGTAGATGTCGAGGTGGCAGATCTTGTCAATGACTCCAGAAAAGCAAAAGAAGGTTCTCTGTTTTTCTGCATCAAAGGAGCCGTTTCTGACGGACACAAATACGCAGCAGATGTGATCGCCAAAGGAGCAAAAGTTCTGGTCGTGCAGGATGAAGTAGAAGCTCCGAAGGATGTGACGGTGATCAAAGTGGCGGACAGCCGCTATGCGATGGCAATGATCTCAGCAGCATATTTTGATTATCCGGCGGAAAAAATGAAAGTGATCGGTATCACCGGAACAAAAGGCAAGACCACGACCACGTATATGATCAGATCCATCCTGGAAAGTGCGGGACACAAAGTCGGACTGATCGGAACGATCGAGGCGATCATCGGAGAGGAGCATATCCCGGCGGCCAATACGACCCCGGAGTCCTACACCGTGCAGTCTTATTTTGACCGGATGGTAAAAGCAGGATGCGACTGTGTTGTGATGGAAGTATCTTCTCAGGGACTGATGCTGCACAGGACGGCAGGCATTCCGTTTGAGATTGGTATTTTCACGAACATTGAACCGGATCACATCGGACCGGCAGAACACGCAAGTTTTGAAGACTATATGCACTGCAAAGGGCTGCTGTTCCAGCAGTGTAAGCTTGGCATTGTCAATATGGATGACAAACATCTGGAGCAGGTGTTAAAAGGTCATGCTTGCAGGATTGAGACATTTGGATTCTCAGAAAAAGCAGATCTTCGTGCCGAAAACACAAAACTGGTATCAAGACCGGGTTATCTTGGTATTGATTACACGGCGGAAGCAAAGGATTTCCATCTGGATGTCGAGATTGATATCCCGGGTAAATTCAGCGTCTACAACTCTCTGACAGCGATCGCAGTCTGCCGTCATTTCGGTGTTTCAAAAGAGGACATCTTAAAGGCACTGGCACAGGCGAAAGTAAAAGGCCGTATTGAGATGATCAAAGTTTCCGATGATTTTACGCTGATGATCGACTATGCCCATAATGCCATGAGCCTTGAGAGCCTTTTGACGACATTAAAAGAATATCATCCAAAGAGACTGGTATGTCTGTTCGGGTGCGGCGGAAACCGTGCAAGATCCAGAAGATTTGAGATGGGAGAAGTCTCCGGAAGACTTGCGGATCTGACGATCATCACATCCGATAACCCACGTTTCGAGAAAACACTGGACATTATTGCGGACATCCGGACCGGCATCGAAAAAACGGATGGTAAATACATCGAGATACCGGATCGGAAAGAGGCGATCGCCTGGGCGATCCACCACGGTCAAAAGGGTGATGTCATCGTTCTTGCCGGAAAAGGACATGAAGATTACCAGGAGATCGAAGGCAAAAAATATCCGATGGATGAGCGTGTGCTGATCCGGGAGATTCTTGCGGAAGATGCAGCGAAAGGAAAGTAAGTGTCAGGAACAGAACAAGTACTTTACGCAAATGTGATCGTAGATATCAGCCACGAAAAGCTGGATAAGATTTTTCAGTATCGCGTGCCGGATGTTCTGCGGATGCAGATTCATCCGGGAACAGCCGTTACGGTTCCATTTGGAAACGGCAACCGCAGGATACAGGGCTATGTGGTCAAACTGACGGACCGGACCGATTATCCGCCGGAAAAGATCAAAGAAATACAGGGAGTCTGTGCAGGTCAGACAGGCGTAGAAGGAAAGCTGATCGCACTGGCTGCGTGGATGCGGGATTATTATGGTTCCACGATGATCCAGGCATTAAAAGCAGTGCTTCCGGTCAAACAGAAAGTGGCACAGAAAGAACAGAAACAGATTCGTCTGCTGCTGCCGGAAAAAGAAGCACGGGAAATGCTGCAGGTTCTGGAAAAGAAAAATCAGAAAGCCAGGGCAAGACTTTTAGATGCTTTGCTGGTGATTGCGAGGCAAAACGAAAAAGGCATGGCAGTTCTTTCCTGGGAGCGGGCAAAGGAGCAGTATGGCGTTACCATGCCAGTTGTACGGGCAATGGAAGAAAAGGGTATCGTAAAGCTGGAAAGCATGCGGATCTACCGCGAACCGCTGGATCTGATGATTTCCCGGTCCGATCAAAAGCAGGAAGAGGTAAAAATGCAGACAGGCAGAGACTTTTTTCTGAACGAAGAACAGCAGCTGGCAGTCCAAACGATTTTAAAAGAGTGGGATCAGAAAGATAAGTCTGTTTATCTGCTGCATGGTGTGACTGGGAGCGGAAAAACAGAAGTCTATATGGAACTGATCGATTTTGTGCGAAAACAGGGCAAACAGGCGATCTTTTTGATTCCGGAGATCGCTCTGACGTATCAGATGGTGTTGCGGTTTTACCAGCGGTTTGGAAGTCGTGTATCCATTCTGCATTCACGGATGTCAGCCGGAGAACGCTATGATCAGTACGAAAAAGCAAAAAATGGTGAAATTGACATTATGATCGGGCCAAGGTCGGCACTGTTCACACCATTTTCAAATCTTGGCATTATTATTATCGATGAGGAACACGAAGAGTCCTACAAAAGTGAGACGGTCCCTCGTTATCATGCAAGAGAAACAGCACAGAGACGAGCCGAAATGGAAGGTGCGAAGCTCATTCTGGGATCGGCAACCCCGTCGGTGGAGTCGTATTACCGGGCAGAAAAGGGAGAATATTGCCTGCTGGAGATGAAGAGGCGGGCGAACAGACAAAAGCTTCCGTATGTCTGGATTGGAGATATGCGAAATGAGATGCGGGAGGGCAACCGCAGTATTTTAAGCCGATATCTGCAAGAGCAGCTTGGGATGTGTCTCGAGAGGGGCGATCAGGCGATGCTGTTTTTAAACCGACGCGGTTATGCCGGTTTTGTGGCATGCCGTTCCTGCGGTACGGTGATCGGGTGTCCGCACTGCAACGTGTCCCTGTCACTTCACAAAAAAGGTACGGCAGGCGAAAAGCTGGTGTGTCATTACTGCGGCTATACACAGCCAAATCCACGCCTCTGTCCGTCCTGCGGTTCTCCTTTTATCGGAAGTTTTCAGGTGGGGACACAGCAGGTAGTAAGCCAGGTGCAGCGTATGTTTCCGAAGGCACGTATTTTGCGTATGGATGCCGATACGACCAGAGGGAAAGACGGACATCATAAAATTTTAGAGACCTTTGCAAAAGGCGGAGCCGATATTCTGGTCGGGACGCAGATGATTGTCAAAGGGCATGATTTTGCAGATGTCACGCTGGTCGGGGCACTGGCAGCGGATCTGTCGCTTCACATGAGTGATTACCGGGCAGCCGAGCGGACCTTTCAGCTGCTGACGCAGGCGGCCGGACGTGCCGGCAGAGGTGAAAAAACGGGAAGTGTCGTGATCCAGACTTATGAGCCGGATCATTACAGTATAAAAGCGGCGGCAGCTCAGGATTATCAGGCTTTTTATGAAGAAGAGATCCTGTACCGCAGCCTGATGGATTATCCGCCGGTCGGCGGTATGCTTGCTCTGCACGGACAGGGGGAGGATGAAAGTTACCTTCAGATGGCGATGGAATATCTGAAAAAATACCTGGATGTACTGGCGAAGAAAACACAGGCAAGAGTGATCGGACCGGCAGATGAAAGCGTTTCGAAAGTTGCGGATATTTACAGAAAAGTGATCTATGTAAGGCATGGGCGAAAAGAAGTGCTGGATCAGATCAAAGAGCGGACAGAACAATATATTGAAATAAACAGAGGTTTTGATAAAATTACCATTCAGTATGACAGAGATTAGAGAAAGCGGAGGATAAAAAAGATGGCAACCAGAACAATAAGGACAATCGGAGACGATGTACTGACGAAAGTATGTAAAGAAGTAAAAGAAGTAACGCCAAAAACAAAAGAACTGATCGATGATATGTTTGAGACGATGTACGATGCCATGGGCGTCGGACTTGCAGCAAACCAGGTCGGCATGCTGAAAAGAATCGTAGTTATCGACTGCGGGGATGATCCACACGTATTGATCAATCCGGTGATCATCGAGACAGCCGGAGAGCAGAGAGGTTATGAGGGATGCTTAAGCGTTCCGGGAAAAACGGGGGTCGTTACAAGACCTGATTATGCGAAAGTAAAAGCATATGATGAAGATATGAATGAATTTATTCTGGAGGGCGAAGGACTTCTGGCCCGTGCCATCTGTCACGAATGCGAACATCTGGATGGGCATATGTATGTAGAAAAAGTAGAGGGCGAATTAGAAGATGTCGCTCCTTATGATGAAGAAGAGTGATGAAAATATAGTAAAAAAGAAACAGGAGGCGATAAGATGAAGATCATATATATGGGAACACCGGATTTTGCGGTTGAGGCACTGGAAGCCCTGGCTTCATCCAGACATGAAGTGACCGCGGTCTTTACACAGCCGGATAAGCCAAAGGGACGCGGAAAAGCGATGCAGTTTACGCCGGTCAAAGAAGTGGCACTCCGGGAGAATATTCCGGTCTATCAGCCGAAAAAGGTAAGAGATCCGGAAGTGATCCAAAAGATCCGGGAACTTGCACCGGATGTACTGGTTGTTGTGGCGTTTGGACAGATCATACCACAGGAGATCCTGGACATCGCACCGTATGGCTGCATCAATGTGCATGGTTCACTTTTACCGAAATATCGCGGAGCTGCTCCGATCCAGTGGGCGGTGATTGACGGTGAAAAGGAATCCGGCGTGACAACCATGCAGATGGATGCCGGACTGGATACCGGTGATATGCTGCTGAAAACCGTCGTGCCGCTCGATGAAAAAGAAACGGGAGGAAGTCTGTTTGACAAACTGAGCAAAGCAGGGGCAGATCTGCTTCTTAAGACACTTGATGCACTGGAAAATGGCACGGTTACCCCGCAGAAACAGGGTGAGTCGCCGACCGCTTATGCAAAAATGCTGACCAAAGATATGGGAGCGATCGACTGGAACCGCCCGGCGAAAGAGCTGGAACGTCTGATCCGCGGACTGAATCCGTGGCCGAGTGCCTATACGAAACTAAACGGTAAGACCCTGAAAATCTGGGCAGCAGATGTATGTGGGCAGACCGGTGAAAAAGCACAGCCCGGAACGGTGCTGAAAGCAGAAAAAGACGAGTTCCTGATCCAGACAGGAGAAAAGATCCTGTCCGTGAAAGAACTTCAGTTAGAAGGTAAGAAACGTATGGACACGGCAGCCTTCCTTCGCGGCTGTCATCTTGAGAAAGGGATGATTTTATAATGTATGGATGGTATTATGATCCGACTTTTATACTTGTTTTTGCGGGGCTGATCCTGACGCTGATCGCATCGGCTGGCGTGAAAAGCACCTTTTCAAGGTATTCACGCGTTCGCTGTATGGCAGGCTATACCGGTGCACAGGCGGCACAGGAAGTGCTCCGCATCAGCGGTATCTATGATGTCCGCATTGAGCGTGTGGCAGGAGAGCTGACTGATCATTATGATCCGAGGGCAAAAGTGCTGCGTCTTTCAGACAGCACCTATGGCTCCAATTCCGTTGCGGCAGTATGCGTGGCAGCACATGAGTGTGGTCATGCAATCCAGCATCAGAAAGGATATGGACCTCTGGTACTTCGAAGCACACTGGTTCCGGCAGCCAACATCGGTTCCAGTCTTTCCTGGCCGATTTTTGTTGCAGGGCTGATTTTCAGCATGCGTCCGCTTCTGATGCTCGGTATTCTTCTGTTTGGACTGGCTGTGATCTTTCAGCTTGTGACACTGCCGGTTGAGTTCAACGCATCCAGCCGTGCGATCAGGATCCTTGAGGGAAACGGAATGCTTGGAGAAAGTGAGATCACAGGAGCAAAAAAAGTGCTCAGAGCGGCAGCTATGACTTATGTAGCAAGTCTTGCATCATCCATACTGCAGCTGCTGCGTCTTGTCATTTTAGCAGGAGGAAACAGAAGAGATGATTAATCTTAGAGAAATTATCCTCGGTGCACTGATGGATATCGTGGAAGAAGAGCAGTACAGCCATATCGTGCTCAAGGATGTGCTGGAAAAATATCAGTACCTGGACAAACGTGACCGGGCATTTATTACGCGTGTGACCGAGGGCACGCTGGAAAATATGCTCCAGATGGATTATATCATTGAGCGTTTTTCAAAAGTAAAAGTGGAAAATATGAAACCGGTGATCCGCAACATCCTGCGTATGTCGGTTTATCAGTTAAAATATATGGACAGTGTACCGGATTCTGCCGTCTGTAACGAAGGCGTGCGTCTGGCACAGAAACGAGGCTTTTATCAGCTCAAAGGTTTTGTGAACGGCGTTCTTCGAAGTGTTGCAAGAAATCTGGACAAAGTGGAATATCCTTCAAAAGAAAAACAGCCGTTGCTTTATCTTTCAGTCACCTATTCCATGCCGGAATGGATTGTAAAGAGCTGGTGTGAACTCTACGGCTTTGATGCCGTGGAAAAGATCTGCAAGGATATGCATGAAGAAAAACCGACTTCGATCCGCTGCAATCTGGATAAAACAGAAAAAGAGCAGATTATCGAGAGCCTCAAAGAGCAGGGGATCCAGGTAGAGCAGAGTCCGTATCTGGACTATGCACTCGGCATCCGCGGCTATAATTACATGAAAGCGGTGCTTGCCTTTAAACGCGGCTGGTTCCAGGTGCAGGATGTCAGCTCCATGCTGGTTTCTGAGATTGCAGCACCGAAATGGGGCGACTACTGCATTGATGTCTGTGCCGCACCGGGAGGCAAAAGCCTTCACCTTGCAGATATGCTGCACGGAAGCGGTCATGTGGAGGCAAGAGATATCACTGACTACAAAGTCCAGCTGATGCAGGAAAATATTGAGCGTATCGGCGTGATCAATATGTCTGCGACCCTGCAGGATGCGACCGTTTTTGATCCGGAATCCGTGGAGCGTGCGGATATTCTGCTGGCAGATGTGCCTTGCTCCGGACTTGGCGTGATCGGCAAAAAGGCGGACATCCGCTACAAGATGACACCGGCAAAACAGACGGAGATCATCAAACTGCAGCGTAAGATCCTCGATACGGTCTGGAAGTATGTCAAAGTGGGCGGAACATTGATTTACAGTACCTGTACGATCGGGGCAGAAGAAAATCAGTACAACGTCAAATGGTTCCTGGAAAATTATCCGTTTGTGCTGGAAAGCATTGATCCGTACATCTGCGACGAGCTGAAGGGTAAGACAACCAGTGCCGGATATCTTCAGCTTCTGCCCGGCATACATAAATCAGACGGATTTTTCATTGCACGCCTGAAACGCGTAAAGTAGGAGTGTGGCATGGAAAAAACAGATATCAAATCATTGGATTATGACGAACTGAAAGATTTTTTTGTCAGCATCGGCGAAAAGCCGTTCCGGGCAAAGCAGGTCTATCAGTGGATGCATGAAAAACAGGCGGATGGTTTTGAAGAGATGACCAATCTCTCAAAAAATCTGCGGGAAAAACTGGCAGAAACCTGTGAATATACCTGCCTTGAGAACGTACAGACACTGGTTTCCGAACTGGACGGAACGAGAAAATATCTGTTCCGCCTTTCGGACGGCTATGTGGTCGAGAGTGTGCTGATGCGTTACCAGCACGGCAATTCGGTGTGCATTTCCACGCAGGTCGGCTGCCGCATGGGATGCCGTTTCTGTGCTTCCACGATCGGAGGAAAGACAAGAGATCTGACGGCGGGGGAGATGCTCGATCAGATCTACCGTATCCAGAAAGACATCGGGGAGCGGGTATCCAACCTGGTGATGATGGGTACCGGAGAGCCACTGGATAATTACGACAATGCGGTAAAATTCATCCGGATGCTGAGTGATGAACACGGACTGAATATCAGCCAGCGAAACATTACCTTATCAACCTGCGGGATCGTGCCGCGGATGCGTCAGCTTGCAGATGAAGGATTTCAGATCACACTGGCACTTTCGCTCCACGCACCGAATCAGGAAAAACGAAAAGCACTGCTTCCGATCGCCGGAAAATATGAGATCCATGAGGCGGTGGATGCCTGCAGGTATTATTATGAAAAGACCGGACGTCGCATCACGTTTGAGTACAGCCTTGTTGGCGGACAGAATGATTCAAAAGAAGATGCAAAGCAGCTTTACGAACTGATCCATGGCATCAACTGCCATGTGAATCTGATTCCGGTCAATCCGGTAAAAGAACGTTCTTATGTGCAGTCGGAACGAAAAGTGATTGTGGAGTTCAAAAATAAACTTGAAAATTGCGGAATAAATGTTACTATTAGAAGAGAAATGGGACGTGATATTGGCGGTGCTTGTGGACAACTTAGGAAAAGTTATATGGATAAAGAAAAAAAGGAGTAAAGGCATGAGATCATGCTGTGTTACAGATGTAGGGCAGAAAAGAACCACGAACCAGGATTTTGTGTTTGCTTCTGACACTCCGGTAGGACCATTGCCGAACCTTCTGATCGTTGCGGATGGTATGGGAGGACATCAGGCAGGCGATATGGCATCCCGCTATGCGGCCGAAGTGATCGTCAGTCATATTAAAAGAAGCAGAGAACGAAATCCGATCCGTGTACTTCGAAGTGCAATTGAAACAGCAAACGAAAGAGTGCTGGAAAAGGCAGCAGAAGACGAAGAACTGAGCGGTATGGGTACGACCGTCGTAGCCGCAACCGTGGTTGAAAATTACCTTTATGTTGCAAATGTAGGAGACAGCAGACTGTATCTGATACGGGATCACATCAGACAGATCACCAGAGACCATTCTCTGGTAGGGGAGATGGTGCGGGCGGGTGAGTTAAGCCCGGAGCAGGCGAGAAATCACCCGAACAAGAATATCATCACCAGAGCAGTCGGCGCAGGACAAAAACTGGAGATTGACTTTTTTGACGAGGACTTAAGAAAAGGAGATATCCTGCTCTTATGTTCCGACGGACTGAGCAACATGGTAGAAGATGAGGAAATTGAAAAAATAATCAAAAGCGGCAGAGAGCTGCCGAAGATAGCCATGGACCTGATTGAACGGGCAAATCGCAATGGCGGCAAGGACAATATCGCGGTTGTACTGGCACAGCCGCTGACAGGTGAGGTGGAGCAATGTTAAAAGAAGGCATGTTTATCCAGGATCGATACGAGATCATCAGCAAGATCGGTTCCGGCGGTATGGCAGATGTATATAAGGCAAAAGACCATACACTGAACCGCTTTGTTGCAGTGAAAGTATTGAAACCTGAATTCCGAAAAGATAAGGGATTTATCACGAAATTCCGTGTGGAGGCACAGTCTGCGGCAGGACTGGCACATCCGAATATTGTAAATGTCTATGATGTAGGTGAGGACAACGGCATCAGTTTCATTGTCATGGAGCTGGTAGAAGGGATCACCTTAAAAGAATATATCGAGAAAAAGGGAAGACTCGCAGTGCGGGAAGCAACCAGCATTGCGATCCAGGTATCGATGGGGCTGCAGGCGGCACACAACAACGGCATCGTCCATCGTGATGTCAAACCGCAGAATATCATCATCTCTACAGATGGAAAAGTAAAAGTCACGGATTTTGGTATCGCAAGAGTGGCGACATCCAATACGATCAGTTCCAATGTTATGGGCTCGGTACACTACAGTTCACCGGAGCAGGCAAGAGGCGGTTACAGTGACTACAAGAGTGACATCTATTCGCTTGGTATCACGATGTATGAGATGCTGACCGGTCATGTACCGTTCGACGGTGACACGACGGTCGCCATTGCACTGAAACATCTGCAGGAGGAGATCCAGTCACCGCGTAAATATGTGCCGGAACTGCCGAAAAGTACGGTACAGATCATCTATAAATGTACGCAGAAAAGCCCGGATCGACGATACAGTGACATGGAAGAGCTGATCGGTGACTTAAAGGAGTCTCTGGTCAACCCGGAAGGAGACTTTGTAAAGATTGCACCGCTTGACAGCCGTGCACATACCGTGATCGTCTCTCAGGATGAGCTGAACAAGATCAAAGAAGGACGCAATGAGATGCAGCAGGCAGAAGAGCCTTATCCTGCAAATCAGGAACCAGTCAATACCGGCATGCCAAATCCTCAGAACCCACAGAATATGGGAAATCCGCAGAATATGCAGGGCAGAGGACAGCAGTATGCAAACAATGGATATCAGAATCCGCAGAATTATGCCGGCGGATATTATCAGCCGGAAGAGCCGCAGGAGCCGGAAGTCAATCCGAAACTGGAGAAATTCATGACAATCGGCAGCATTGTCGTAGGCGTTCTGATCCTGGCAATCTTTCTGGCACTGGTCGGAAGTGCGACCGGATTGTTTGACCTTGGATTTTTGGCAGGCGGAAGCAACAAGAAGCAGACAGAGACAACGACCGCAACTGAGACGACACAGATCTCCGGTCAGGTCGAAGTGCCGAGCATCCTTGGCAAAACAGAAGCAGAGGCAAAAGAAATGCTGGCAGATACTGGTCTTGGGCTTGAGTATGCCGGAGAAGAACCGTCCACCGATTATGACAAGGGTCAGATCATGGCTCAGCAGCCGGCAAAGGGCGAGATGGTTGATAAAAATACGACCATTTCTTACACGGTAAGTACCGGAAGCGACAAGATCACCCTGCCGGATCTGGAGAATGAGTCAGCAGACGATGCGAAAGCAGCACTGGAAAAGCTGGGGCTGAAATGTGACCAGCAGGAAGTGTATGATATTTCCATCGCCCAGGGACATGTCAGTTATACAAGTCCGGGAGCAGGACAGGAAGTTGCCCCGAATTCTACCGTTACACTTTACATCAGCAACGGCGGAGACGGAAATGTCGACAGTTCCAATCCTGCATCGGACACGGACACGGATACGGATACGGAAACACAGGAGACAGTCAAAGAGACGAAAAAAGAAACGGAATCCAAAGAAACCAGTGCAAAGGCAGAATATTCCACCGATGTAAAGCTTTATGCACCGCAGGACTACAACGATGAGAAAGTCCGCATTGAGCTGGTGCAGGACGGCAAGACAACGACTCTGGTGGACGGAGAAGTGGTTGAGTTCCCGTACAGCCTGAAAATGACATCCGATTCCGGCAGCAGTGCAACTGCGTATGTTTATGTGCTGGATGACGATGGAAATATATTGAAAAAAGTAGAATATGAAGGCGTGCCGTTCAGCAAATAGCGGTGTGCAGAATACGGAGTTTTCATGCAGGGAAAGATTATAAAAGGAATTGCCGGGTTTTATTATGTCCATATCGCCGGAAAAGGCGTGTATGAGTGTAAAGCAAAGGGTATTTTCCGAAAAAATAAAATAAAACCGCTGGTCGGAGATGATGTGGTGATCGATATCCTGGACGAAGAAAAAAGAGAAGGAAATATCCGGGATATCCTTGCCAGGAAAAATGCACTGATCCGTCCGGCCGTTGCAAATGTAGATCAGGCGATGGTCATTTTTGCAATCAGCAGGCCGGCTCCGAATCTGAGTCTTCTGGATCGTTTCCTGATCTCAATGGAGCGTCAGAATGTACCGGTCGTTGTCTGTTTTAACAAAAGTGATATCGCAGAGCCGAAAGAGGCGGCAAGACTTCAGGAGATTTATGAAAACTGTGGCTGTCAGGTTCTTTTTACCAGTGTAAAAGAGCAGGCAGGGACAGAACAGATACGGGAGCTTTTGAAAGATAAAACGACCGTTGTTGCCGGCCCGTCCGGTGTCGGCAAGTCATCGATGATCAACTTTCTCTATCCGAAGGCAGAGATGATGGTCGGTGAGATCAGTCAGAAGATCGACCGCGGCAAGCATACAACGCGTCATTCTGAACTGTTCTTCATCGGTGACAACACGTATCTGATGGATACGCCCGGATTCAGTTCGTTGTATCTTACCGATTTTGAAAAAGAAGATTTAAAAGAATATTTCGCAGAGTTTCGAAAATATGAGCCATACTGTCGTTTTCAGGGCTGTATGCATTTGAGTGAACCTGACTGTGGTGTAAAAGAAGCACTGGAAGAAGGAAAGATCAGTTCTATACGCTACGAAAGCTATAAAGAACTGTATGAAGAACTGAAACAAAAAAGGAGGTACTGATTTTTATGAAGTACGAATTATCACCGTCTATTCTTTCCGCAGATTTTGCAAGACTGGGAGAGGAAATAAAGGCAGTTGAGCAGACAGGCGTAAACTATCTTCATATTGATGTGATGGATGGTATGTTTGTACCGAGCATTTCATTTGGATTCCCGATCATCAAATCCATCCGGAAAATGAGCAATATGGTATTTGACGTCCATCTGATGGTAGAACAGCCGGAGCGTTATATCGAAGAGACAGCGGCAAGCGGGGCGGATATCATCACGATCCATGCAGAGGCCTGCAAACATCCGGACCGTGCGATCGAGCAGATCCATCAGCTGGGAAAGAAAGCCGGTATTGCACTGAACCCTTCTACTTCTCTGCATGAGCTGGATTACCTTCTGGAGAAAGTGGACATGGTACTTCTGATGACCGTAAATCCTGGATTTGGAAACCAGAAATACATTCCGTACTGCACCGGAAAGGTGAAAGAGCTGCGTACCATGATCGAAGAGCGGGGACTTCAGACCGATATTGAAGTTGACGGCGGCATCAACGCTGCGACGATCGATGCTGTTTTAGAGGCAGGAGCCAACATCCTGGTAGCCGGATCGGCTGTTTTTGGCAAAGAAACGGCAAAAAATGCAGAAAAATACCGGAAACTGCTGGCAGATTATCAGGAGAATCACAAATGAAGCGAGCAGTGATCATAAGCGGGGGCAAAATTCAGACTGATTTTGCCCTTGCTTTTTTGAGGACACAGACCTGGGATTACGTGATCGGGGCAGATAAGGGAGTGATCTTCTGTCACAAAAACCAGATCATGCCCACACACATTGTCGGAGACTTTGATTCGGCTGGCGAGACGGAATACGAGTATTTTCAGAAAAATACCGACGTTCCGATCAAAAGGCTCAATCCGGTCAAAGATTATACAGACACCGATGTGGCTCTTCGTCTGGCAATGGAACTTGGGGCAGAAGAAATTACGATCCTTGGCGGAACCGGGGCACGCATCGACCATACCGCTGCCAATGTACGGATCCTGTTTCTTGCTCTGCAAAAAAGTGTGCGAGCATATCTTCTGGATGAACACAACAAAATGTGGCTGACGGATCATGCAGTATCCATAAAAAAAGAGGAACAGTTCGGCAAATATCTTTCTTTGTTTGCCATGGGAGGTGCAGTGAAAAATCTGACGCTGCAGGGTGTTTTTTATCCGCTTGATCATTATCTTCTGGAGGGAATGGATCCGCTCTGCGTAAGCAATGAGATCACAGAAGAGGCATGTCGGATCAACTTTTCGGAAGGGGTTCTGTTGGTGATCGAGTCGAAAGACTGATATCCCTGTCGAAAAAGGTCGAATAACGAAGAAAAACAGTAAAATTTTGTCGATGAGTTCTTTTTCTGGGGACTTGCAATCAGGAGGTTTACTGTGTTACACTGTTGGTGCTGATAAAGAGCAAAATGTCATTTACATAAAGAGAGGAAATTACAAATGAAACTTGGTATTGTAGGATTGCCAAACGTAGGAAAAAGTACACTGTTTAATTCTTTAACAAAGGCGGGAGCAGAGTCCGCAAACTATCCGTTCTGTACGATCGACCCAAATGTCGGTATCGTAACCGTTCCGGATGAAAGGCTGAATCTTTTAGCAGATCTGTATCACTCAGCAAAAGTGACACCGGCTGTGATCGAGTTTGTAGATATCGCAGGTCTGGTAAAAGGAGCATCCAAAGGAGAGGGACTTGGAAATCAATTCCTGGCAAATATCCGTGAAGTTGATGCGATCGTGCATGTTGTCCGCTGCTTTGAGGATACCAATGTGATCCATGTAGACGGAAGCGTAGATCCGACAAGAGATATTGATACGATCAACCTGGAGCTGATCTTTTCTGATATCGAGATCCTGGAGAGAAGGATCGCAAAGAGCAGCAGAGGTGCAAGAAATGATAAGAAGCTTGCAAAAGAAGTGGATTTCCTGCAGAGATTAAAAGCATATCTGGAAGAAGGGAATCTGGCGTTCGGATTTGAACTTCAGGATGAGGATGAGGAAGCATGGTTTGCAGAGTACAATCTTCTGACTGCAAAACCGGTGATCTATGCGGCAAACGTATCTGAAGATGATCTGGCAGATGATGGAGCATCCAACGCTTATGTGCAGGCAGTCCGGGATTTTGCAGCTAAGAACGGCAGTGAAGTATTTGTGATCTGTGCACAGATCGAGCAGGAGATTTCTGAACTGGATGAGGATGAAAGAAAAATGTTCCTCGAAGATCTGGGATTAAAAGAGTCCGGACTGGAGAAACTGATCAAAGCAAGCTACAGTCTGTTAGGCCTGATCAGTTACCTGACTGCAGGTGAGACTGAGACAAGAGCCTGGACGATCAAAAAAGGAACAAAGGCACCGCAGGCGGCAGGCAAGATCCATTCCGATTTTGAACGTGGATTCATCCGTGCCGAGGTAGTCAATTATCAGGATCTTCTGGATTGCGGAAGCTATTCTGCAGCAAAAGAAAAAGGACTGGTAGGATTGGAAGGCAAAGATTACGTAGTCAAAGACGGAGATGTTGTTCTGTTCCGCTTCAATGTATAATTGGAAAAATAAAGAGGTGATGTTATGAATACATCCATAAATTTTCCAAATCTTGGGATTCATTTATCAAATGTCGGAAAGTCGATCAGCATCGGTGGCTTTGAGATTGCCTATTACGGTATGATCATCGCATGCGGAATGATTCTGGGTCTGTGCATCGCCATGTGGGTGGCGAAGAAAACAAACCAGAATCCGGATCAGTATTTTGATGTGGCACTCTATGCGATCCCGATCGCACTGATCGGGGCGAGAGCGTATTATGTTATCTTTTCCTGGGATCAGTACAAAGACAATCTGATCCACATTCTGTATTTCCGGGAAGGCGGACTGGCGATATTCGGCGGTGTGATCGCGGCAGTGATTACATTTTATGTATATGTAAAAATAAAAAAACAAAATTTCTGGCTGATGGCAGACACCGCATGTGTCGGGCTGGTTTTGGGACAGATCATCGGTCGCTGGGGCAACTTTTTCAACAGAGAGGCTTTCGGCGGCTATACAAATGGTCTGTTTGCGATGCAGCTGCCACTGAATGCCGTACGCAGTTCCGATGTCACGCAGGAGATGATGGAGCACCTGCAGACGATCGACGGCGTACAGTATATTCAGGTGCACCCGACTTTTTTATACGAAAATCTTTGGAATATTGGCGTTCTGCTGCTGCTGTTGCTTTTTACGAAGCATAAGAAGTTTGACGGCGAGATATTTTTACTTTATCTTGCAGGCTACGGAATCGGAAGATTCTGGATTGAGGGACTCCGTACGGATCAGCTTCTGCTTCCGGGGATCAAACTTCCGGTATCGCAGGTGCTTTCCGCAGTGGTAGCCATTGTCTCCATCGCAGTAATATTGATTCAACGAAAAAGATGCACGGCAAAAAAAACCGTGTAAAAGCACAGAAAGATTGAGGGATGTACGATGAGTAAAATGAACGAAATACGCAGCGAAGTGGAAAAAATCAAAGAAAGTATTGAGTGTGAGCGAAGAAAACTGGATGAGATCATTCTGTCCGGAAACGCCGAAGAGATCTATCGTCAGAATATCAAAGTCGATCAGCTGATCGAGCAGTATATTGACCTGGCTCAGGTGTAAGGATAGCTGAAATGAAAAAGATAAGAAAGGCTGGAATATATAAAAGATATTCCGGCTTTTTTTGTTTGGTGTACGGAAATGTAAGAAAAATTTTCTGTGACCCCAACATCATATAAAATGCCAGGCGAAGTATTTCAGGATATTTTCAGCTAAAATTCACATGACAAACAAAAATACCTGTGGTAGAATGAAAATATTAGTAAAAAACAACAAAGAGAGAGTAAAAAATCAGGAGGTAGAAATGAAAAAAGTACAAAAATTGTTAAGGAGGAGTCTTGCGACCGGGCTGGCATTGGTGATGACCGTTTCCAGTATGACGATCGTTCCGGGATCGTGGCAGGTCCATGCGGCAGAAGCATCGGGGCAGATAGGGATTTCAAATGCAGACGAGCTGAAAAAAATAGGCAAAGACAAGGACTATCCGATGGACGGGGACTATGTGCTCACCGATGATATCGATCTTTCCGGCAGTGACTGGACACCGATCGGAGGAAGCGGCGGCAGTCAGTATGCCCTCGTTTCCGGTGAACGTGTTTTTAACGGTACGTTTGACGGAGCCGGTCATGTGATCTCCGGGCTTACGATCCAGTGTGACGGATCAAACAACAGCGGTTACCGCATCAGTCAGTCCGGACTGTTTGCAATGCTCGGAAGCGATGATGCATCGGATTATGCGGAAGTGAAAAATATTGTATTTACAGATGTATCCATCAGCCATAATCTTGGCGGCGGAGATACGATCGGCACGCTGGCAGCAGATGCCGACGGATTTGTAAAGATCGACAACGTTGCTGTGCTGGGCGGCAGCATCGAAGTGACGGCAAACAACGGCGGTGACCTGATCGGCGTAGGCGGTATCATTGGTCAGTCACGCAATAACACGGCAGGTGTACATATGAGCAACCTTTACAATGCGGCTTCTGTCAATGTGACATCTGCAGTTTCCACACCACCGGTGCGGTGTGGCGGCATCATCGGAAGGATTTATCAGGGTGGTGAGATCGGAAGCCTTACTTCCTGTCTGAATATCGGAACTGTGACATACAAAGGTTCCGGCGGTTATGCGATCAATGGCTACAGCCAGAATACAGCAGCGTCCTCCAACACAGCAAATATTACAGGCTGTTATTATCTGGAAGGCAGCGGAGTTGCCTATACGGAGGGCGGTTCCGTCAGTGAAAGTGACCTGAAAAGTGAAGCACTGGCAGAAAAACTTGGTGCGGATTACTGGTATATTTCCAAATCCGGTCAGGTTATGCCAAAAGTTACGGACGGAAAAGTAGTGGTGCCGATCCCGTCACCGACGTTTGCGGACGGTGACAAAGCATCTTCTGTCACCAAAGATTTCACCCTGCCGCTGACTTACGCAGGAGAAGACGGAGAAGAGACGATCAGCTGGAGCAGCAGCAATCCGGATGTGATCACAATAAACGGAAGCAGGGCAGAGGTAAAAGGCGTGCTGGCAGATACCGAAGTGACGCTGACTGCGACCACATCGAAGACACAAAAGACAAAGATGGTCAAAGTAACCGTCAAATCTGATCTGGAGATTGAATTTGACCGGGAGTATGCAAAGCCGGGACAGCTGATGAAAGCTTCTGTAAAAAATGCACCGGCAGATACCGAGTTTACTTATGTATGGCAGAAAGATAAGAGTACTCTATCAGACAGTGATAGTTATACACCAACAAGTGCGGATCTCAATACCTTTATCACAGTGCGTGCGAGCCTGAAAAGTACCGGAGCGACCGTGGCAGAGAAAAAGATCTACTGCAGCAAACTTCCGGTTGTCTATATCAATACGAAAGATGGATATGGCATTACAAGCAAAGAGACCTACAAACAGGCAACCATGAAGATCCAGGGCAATGACAGCTTTAACAGCACGAACACTACGCTTTATGACGGCGGTATTTCCATCCGCGGTCGTGGAAACAGTACCTGGAATATGGGATATTCCAAACTTCCATATAAGATCAAACTGGATTCCAAAACCAATCTGCTCGGATTTGGCAACAGCAAACACTGGGCACTTCTGGCAAACTATATGGATGAGTCTCTGCTGCGTAACAAGACATCCTACGACCTGTCCGGAAAGATGGGTATGGTCTATCTGAAATCCACCAATGTAGAAGTGATCCTGAACGGTGTCTACGCCGGAAATTATCAACTGGTAGGAAACGTAAGGATTGATAAATCCAGAGTGAATATCCACAACTGGGAAGATGTGGCAAGTGATGCGGCAAAGGCGATCGCCAAAAAAGAAGGCATCAAGGGTGACGCAAAGGATGCACTGGAAGATTATATGACTGAACATCTGGAATGGATCACCAGCGGAAGCCTCAGTTATAATGGAAAAACTTATCAGATTGAAGATTACTACACAGATCTTCCGAAAGATTCCAGCGGAAAGATAGACGTATCCGGCGGATATCTGTTTGAGCTGGATGCATATTATGACGAAGTCTCAAAATTCCATACAAAGAAAAATCAGCCGATCATGTTCAAAAATCCGGAGTTTGCCAATACGAACACCGAGCTGTTTACAGCGGCGCAGAACTATGTACAGGCTGTCGAGGACAGTATCAATTCCGAGGATTATTATACGATCTACAATGGAGAGAAGAAGCACTACACCGATCTGGTGGATCTGGATTCTCTGGTCCGTTATCTGATGTTAAATGAATTTTACTGGAACACGGAAACCATGAAAAAGAGTACCTACATGTACAAAGACCTCGGCGGAAAGCTCTTTATCGGACCGGTATGGGATATGGACTGGACCTCCAACAGCCAGATCAGTGCCGGGGAGACCAGCAATTACCGGGCATGGATGGTCGTGACAAGGTCGGCAGAAGCACAGGCAAATTCCTGGTATAAGACGCTGATCGGAGATCCGTATTTTGTAACGAAACTTTACGAATGTTACAAAGAAAACCGTCAGAATTTTGAGGACATTGTAAAGACAGGCGGTATCCTGGATCAGCAGAAAGAATATCTGCTGGAATCCGGAAATGCCAATTATCAGGCGGGCTATCTGATGCATCGCTCTACATTTGAGAGTGAAGTGGAACGGCTTCGCACCTTCCTGAAGAACCGTCTGGACTGGATGGATCAGCAGTTCACCAGTGTAGATACGCTGCTTGCTTCTCTTGGAAAGTACAGGGCATCTTCTGCAATCTCTGTGACAGAGACAACTTCAGCAGCAGGAAAAGTACTTCTGACGGCAGAGGTTAAAAACAATAACAGCATCAAAAAAGTCGGCTTCTATGTAAATGGTGTGCTTGGTGCAACCGTGACCGTAGAAAATGGCAAAGCTGTTTTTGAAGTATCCGATGATCTTCTGACCAGGACAGAGGGCGGACTGAACACCGTACAGGTACGAGGCATGGATGCCTCCGGCAATCTGCTTTCCGGCGGATCTTTGAGCAATTATGTTGATTTCACAAAGGCGATCGCCGCAGAAAAACTGACCGGAAAGGTTACGGTCAGCGGCGAGGCAAAGGTCGGTGCCGTTTTAAGTGCTGGCGTACAGGATTCCAATAACAGCGGAACACTGTCTTACCAGTGGATGGCAGACGGAAAAGCAATCGAGGGTGCAAACGGAGAGAACTATACACTGACAGAGGCGGAAATCGGAAAAGTGATCACCGTTGCAGTGACAAGCTCCATAGAAACAGGAAGCCTTGTCAGTGCACCGACCGATGCCGTGATCAAAGAAGAATTGAAAAACGATCATCTGATCATCAATCAGGTATACGGCGGCGGTGCCAATGACAGCACACCGGTAAGCCACAGCTTTATCGAACTTTACAATCCGACGGACAATGCAATCTCACTGGAAGGTTACAGCATCGGATATCTTTCAAACGGCAAGAGTAATACACCGCAGGAAGTAAAACTTGCACTTTCCGGAAGCGTACCGTCCCATACGTCCTATCTGATCCGATGTGAACAGCAGGATACATCCACACCGGATCTGATCAAGTTTACGGTAAGCAAATTTGACCAGGAATGGATACAGACGATTGACAATAAGAGATATCAGATAACGCTTTATAAAGGAAATAAAGTCGAAGATGCCGTTTCCGTAAACGAAGGAAATGTAGAAGGAAGTGCACTTTTAGACGGTACGATCAGCAAGCAGAAAGCGATTCGCCGTATCGGATTTGCAGATACGAACAACAATACCGCAGACTTTGAGGTAGTCAGCTACAAAGACGATGCCACTGCTGCAACGGAGAAATATCCGAGAAGCCTGGCAGACGGAGCATGGGGCAGCGGTGAGACACCAAAACCGGATCCGACCCCGGCAGAGCTGGCAGGCAGTGCATCCATCCGTGGAAATGCCATTGTCGGAGCAACACTTTATGCAGATGATGCAGGTATCACCAATAATACCGGAACACTGTCTTATCAGTGGATGGCAGACGAAAGTGAGATTTCCGGTGCAAACAGTGCATTTTTAAGTGTGGAGAAAGGACTGACCGGAAAGCAGATTTTCGTGAAAGTGACAAGCAGTGTGGAAACAGGCACACTGACCAGTGAGAAGACGGCAGCCGTTGTGGAAAAAGAAGCCCAGACGACACATCTGATCATCAATCAGGTATACGGAGGCGGCGGAAAAGGCAAAACACCGGTATCCGCAAGCTTTATTGAACTTTACAATCCAACCGCAGAGGATATCGGACTGAGCGGTTATACCATCGAATACCTCAGCGGAAGCACACAGAAACAGCTGGAGCTGACTGGAACGGTTGCATCACACACTTCTTATCTGATCAAAGGTCAGGAAGAGAAGACTTCTGCAGATCTGATCTGTACGATCGAGAAAGCAGATCAGGAATGGGATCTTGCGATCAGCAACAAACAGTACCGCATCCTGCTGAAGAAAGGCGAAGAGCAGATTGACGGTGTCTCTGTCAATGAAGCAGCAGCAGAAGGAACTGCACTGGCAGATCCGGAAAATGATACGATCATCTCCAAGAAAAAGGCGATCCGCCGTATCAGCTTTATCGATACGGGTGATAATGCAGCCGATTTTGAAGTACTCAATTACAGTAAGATCCCATCCGAAATCCTGGATCAGGTAAAGCCAAGATCAACGGCAGATGGAAGCTGGGGCATGAAAGACATCGTCAAACCGGAAAAATATTATACCGTTACCTTTGATGTGGACGGAGAAAAAGAGAGCGTTTCCGTAAAAGAAGGAGAGAAAGCAAGCGAAAAAGAAGCACCGCAGAAAGAAGGCTATACCTTCCTTGGATGGTATCTGGAAGATCAGAAATATGATTTTGAAACACCGGTTAGCACAGATATCACACTCTGTGCAAAATGGGAGAAGAACGAAACACCAACCCCGGATCCGCTTCCGGACATTGATCCAAAGCCAGAACCAAAGCCGGATCCGAAGCCGACACCTTCAGAAACCATTCAGGCTCCGCAGATCGTAAGCGTTCAAAGCATTGCCAAGAAAAAGATAACGGCAGTGCAGATCACCGTTGAGGCAGTACAGGGTGCAACCGGCTATCAGATCTACCGCAAAAAGGGAAGCAAAGTGACGATGATCGGTCAGACATCCGGAACCGTATTCTTGGATCAGAATCCGGTAAGCGGAAAGTCTTCTTACTATGCAAAAGCCATCAAAGGCAGTCTGACCGGCAAAGAGGGCAGTGCAAAGAAGATTACACTTCCAAAAGCGACCACAAAAGTGACGGCAAAAGCCAAAACGGACAAAACCGTAGTTCTGAGCTGGAAGAAAGTGAAGGGTGCAACCGGTTATCTGGTATATCGTTCCACAAAGAAAAATGGCAGCTATCAGAGGATCGCAGTGCTGAAAAAAGGAACGAAATGCACATACACCGACAAAAAAGGACTGAAAAAAGGAATGAAATACCATTACCGTATCGTGACAGTGAAAAAGAAAACCTACAGTCCTGCAAAGACAACAAAAGCAGTAAAAATAAAAGCAGCAAAGAAAAAATAATAAACTGAGAAATATTTTCAGAACGGCAGAAAGAAAATAACGACTGCTTTTCCGAAAGCCGAAAAAGAATACCGTCGTAATTCGCAAAAGAATACGGCGGTATTCTTTTACGATTGGTGACATATCTGTGACAAACAACGGTGAAAAAAAGCGGAAATGTACAGAAAAAAATAAAAAATAACGCCAAGAAACACTTGCCTTTTTATGTGCTTTGGGATATTATTAACACATAAGTGGTAAAGAATGGTGCATAGTGGTAAAAAATGGAGTGAAAACCACAGCCACAGCACGAAAGAGGGTGTGCCGTATGTTCATGGGCGAATACAATCATACAGTTGATGCCAAAGGCAGACTGATCATCCCTTCCAGATTCAGAGAAGAACTGAAAAATGAGTTTATCGTTACAAAAGGTTTGGATGGATGTTTATTTGTATTTCCGGGAAATGAATGGCAGATCTTTGAAGAAAAATTAAAAGCATTACCGCTTACAAACAAAAATGCACGGCAGTTCTCCCGGTTTTTTGTGGCGGGAGCTACACCATGTGAACTGGACAGGCAGGGGAGAATTCTCTTACCGTTACCGCTGAGAGAATTTGCAGGTCTTGAGAAAGATGTAGTGCTTGCCGGTATGTTAAACAGGATTGAAATATGGAGCAAAACCAAATGGATGGAAAATAATTCCTGCGATAACATGGACGATATTGCAGAGCAGATGTCGGATTTGGGACTTTGCATATAGCCTGGGGAGGACAATATGGAATTTAAACACAAATCTGTACTACTGAAGGAAAGCATTGAAGCTTTGCAGATCAAACCGGACGGCATATACGTGGACGGCACGTTAGGTGGCGGAGGGCATTCTTATGAAATATGCAGACATCTTTCGGATAAAGGAAGGCTGATCGGCATTGATCAGGATGCAGCTGCGATCGAAGCGGCAAAGGAGCGATTAGGGGAGTTTGGAGATAAAGTTACTATTATTCGCAGCAATTACTGCAATATGGTAAAGGAACTGAAAAGAATTGGCATTTCATCGGCAGATGGGATTATTTTGGATCTCGGGGTATCCTCCTACCAGTTGGATACGGCTGAGCGGGGATTTACATACCGCGAAGACGCACCGCTTGACATGAGGATGGATCAGCGTCAGGATATGACCGCAAAAGATATTGTGAATGGATACAGCGAGATGGAGCTGTACCGTATCATCCGCGATTACGGCGAAGAGAAGTTCGCAAAAAACATCGCGAAGCACATTGTAAATGCAAGGCAGCAGAAAGAAATTGAAACAACTGGGGAGTTAATTCAAATCATAAAAGCAGCCATACCTATGAAAGTCCGAGCAGTAGGCGGACACCCGGCCAAAAAGACCTTTCAGGCAATTCGGATCGAACTGAACAGAGAACTGGAAGTTTTAAGGGATTCGCTGGACAGCATGATCGATTTTCTGAATGACGGAGGAAGGATCTGTGTGATCACATTCCATTCGCTGGAAGACCGAATCGTAAAAAACAACTTCAGAAAAAATGAAAATCCGTGTATATGTCCAAGGGAGTTTCCTGTCTGCGTATGCGGCAGGAAATCCAAGGGCTTTGTGGTCACCAGAAAGCCGATTATACCGGGTGAGGAAGAACTAACATATAATAAACGAGCAAAAAGCTCCAAACTTCGTGTTTTCGAAAGAAGACGGGAGGAAGAGGAGTCATGAAACAGGTAAACAGAGACAAATGTAAGAGACAGGAGGGTCGATATGGCAGAGAGAAATTATCGCAGAGATGATAACATAAGACAGACAGGTCGATATGCTTATATTGATGGCAGTACCGTTCGCAAATTACAGACTCGCCCTGTACCGGAAAAGAGAGAAACCGAGAGAAGACAGGAACAGCCGCGACGCAGAAAACGGACGAGTGCCAAAACAAGACGCAACCGTGCACGTGCACTGCAGATGCATCTGCGTGACGTTATCTTTCTTGGAATTGCAGGAATGATCGTGGTTGTTTCATGCATCAACTTTCTTCAGAAACAGGCATTGAATACATCCTATCGTAATCAGGTGGCGACACAGGAGGCCAAGCTTGCAGATCTCAAAGAACGCAATGATGCTGCCTATGAAAGTGCACTGAAGTCCGTAGATCTGGAGACGATCCGCAATATTGCCATCAACAAACTGGGTATGGTTTATGCCGGAGAAGAACAGGTGAAAACTTACGATGACAAGAGCAGCGACTATGTAAGACAGTACAGTGATGTTCCGACAGAGTGAGTAATCAGACAGGTGGTATAAAGTGGCAGAAAAGAAAAGAAAAAAAAGAAAGCACTTTTCAAAACTAATGCAGAAAAAACTGGTGGGAAGTTTTGCATTAGTTTTGTTTGTGTTACTGGGATTAAATTTAAGAATTGTATATATTACAGCCAAAAACGGCGATAACTATGCAAAACAGGTGCTGTCACAGAAACAGTATGACAGCAGAACGATCCCATACAAACGCGGAGAGATCCAGGATCGCAATGGAAATGTGTTTGCAAAAAGTGAAAAGGTCTATAATGTCATTCTCGACTGTGTAGCGGTAAACGGTGGTGATGAAGAAGAACAGGCAAAGCTGAAAGAGCAGGAAATTGATTACATTGAACCGACGATCGATGCACTTGTGAAAACATTAGGTCTGGATGAAGCAGAGCTTCGTTCACTGATCACTGATCCGGCAACATCCGGTAGTCGTTATCAGGTTCTGAAAAAGGGCATTTCTCTGGAAGAAAAGCAGACATTTGAGGACTATACGGAGATCGATTCTGAAAAGGAGTACACCAAGACAGACCTTGCAAGGCGGCGGTGTGTTCAGGGTGTCTGGTTTGAAGAAGATTACGTCCGGGATTATCCGCTGAAAACACTTGCGAGCAATGTGATCGGAGTCGGAAGCAATTCCGGCGGTGCAAGCGGGCTGGAATCTTACTACACAGATGTCTTGAGCGGGACAGACGGCAGAGAGTTCGGTTATCTGGATGAGAACTCCGACCTGCAGAGGACAATCGTTGAACCGACCAATGGAAATACAATCGTTTCCACCCTGGATATCAACATCCAGCAGGTTGTGGAAAAGTACATCGCTGAATTTGATGCAGAGTACGGCAAAGATGCCGAGGACGGCAAAGGTGCGAAAAACATCGGTGTCATCGTCGGAAATCCGCAGAACGGCGAGATTTATGCGATGGCGAGCAACCACGGATTTGACCTCACGGATCCGGACGATTTAAGCGACAAGTATACGGACGCAGAGCTGAAATCCATGACAGAGGAAGAAAAATCAGATGCTCTGAATGAGAAATGGTACAATTACTGCGTATCCGAAAGTTTTGAGCCTGGCTCTACGTTTAAACCGATCGTGGTAGCATCGGCACTGGAGATGGGTGCGATCACGACAGATGCTACCTACGTCTGTGACGGTGGAGAATTTGTCACCGATACAGAAATCAAATGTGATAATATTTACGGTCATGGAGATGAGACGTTAAGTGATGTTATCAAAAATTCCTGTAACGATGCGATGATGCAGATCGGAATGAAAATGCAGATCACACCATTCCTGAAATACCAGAGACTGTTTAATTTCGGAAGCCGGACAGGGATCGACCTTCCGAACGAAAGTACCGGTGTACTGTATGACAGGGACAGCATGCACGAGGTAGAGCTGGCGACCAATACCTTCGGTCAGACTTTTACCAGCACGATGATCCAGGAATATGCGGCATTTAATGCAGTGGTAAACGGCGGATATTATTATGAGCCGCATATGGTAAAGCAGATCCTGGATGATAACAGCGGAGTGGTAAAGAATATCAATCCGGTCCTTCTGCGTCAGCCGGTATCCACGAAAAATGCAGATTTTGTGTTAAGTGCCATGGAGCAGACTGTTCTGGATGGTACCGGAAAAAAAGCAAGAGTGCCGGGCTACCGTGTGGCAGGTAAAACAGGTACTGCAGAGAAGATCAATCCGGAGACCGGAACACGTTGGGAAGGAAAATATCTGGTATCTTTCATCGGATGTGCACCGGTGGATGATCCGCAGCTTACAGTGTATGTTGTTGTCGATGAGCCAAACGTTGAAAATCAGGAAACTGGTGGTTACTCTATGATCATTTCCAGAAAGATCATGATGGAAGTGCTTCCGTATCTGAACATTCCACAGACGGAAGAGATCACAGATGAGTTGCTTCAGGAGCTGGAACTGACCAGAGAAGATGTGGAAAACGGAAGAAACGCAGCTCTGATCAAAGAAAAATCAGAGACAACGGAGACAGATGAATACGGAAATGTCATCTCTTCCGGAACGACCGCTGAGACGGACGAGTACGGAAATGTCATCTCTTCCGGTACGACCGCTGAAACGGACGAGTACGGAAATGTCATTTCCTCTGGAACGACATCCGGCAGTACATCCTCTGCGACAGGCACAACCGATGCTCAGACATCACAGACGGATGCTTATGGAAATGTGATCAGTGGCAGCGATTCCACGACGCAGGGTACGACGGACGATGAGGGATCGGCGTTTAATTCAAATATACCGGCTCCGCTCCAGTCACAGGACAGTGGTGACGGCGTGAGTACGCAGGACTGGATCACCAACGAAAAGCTTGGTATTGATGAAAATAATAACAGTTATTAGTCAAATGGATATTCGCAATTGAAGCAGGGGACTTCCTTGATTTGGTTAAGATATAAAGATGTGGGTGTCAAAAGTCCTCAACTATGATGCCTACGGATTGTTCCGTGCGTTGCACTCCCACAATCCTCTCCAGTATTCGCATATCGTGGGATTATCATCCCACTTTTATGCTCATATCTGGGCGGGTCCCAAGGTCTTTCATCCACTTATGAGCAAGCTCATGTGGATTTAGACCTTTTGACCCTGGCATCATATAAAGAATTTGCAGTTTTAACCTCACAGAAGCAGCGATATAATAATAGAAAGCTTTTGTGAGGTTTTTTGTATTGTTTGTAAAGATCAAAACATTTCACCGCAAAAAGATCGTGGCTGTTTTTGCACTGTGCATGGCGGCGATGCTTTTTCTGATTGGGCGGCTGGGGTATCTGATGCTGCTTCGGGCAGATTATTACAGCGAAAAAGCACAGGATCTCCATGAGAGGGAGCGAAGTATCAAAGCGGCCCGCGGAAAAATTCTGGACTGCAACGGAAAAGTGCTGGCAGATAATAAGACGGTATGTACGATTTCTGTGATCCACGGTCAGATCAAAGAGCCGGAAAAAGTGATCGATGTGCTGACAGAAGAACTGGGGCTGGAGCGTAACCAGGTCAAGAAACGCGTGGAAAAGAACAGTTCCATTGAGCGGATCAAAACGAATGTGGATAAACAGACCGGGGATAAAATAAGAGAATACGATCTAGCTGGCGTGAAAGTGGATGAAGACTATAAGAGAAATTATCCATATGGAAATCTGGCTTCCAAAGTGCTTGGATTTACCGGAAGTGATAATCAGGGGATCGTGGGACTGGAAGTCAAATATGAGAGCATCTTAAAAGGAACAGACGGGCAGATTCTGACCATGACGGATGCCAGAGGTGTGGAATTATCCGACACCGGAGAAGGAAGAAAAGAGCCGGTTTCCGGGAAAAATCTAATCTTAAGCCTGGATGCAAACCTGCAGGAGTATGCACAGCAGGCGGCTTACCAGGCACTGGAACAGAAACAGGCAGACAGCGTCTCCATTATTCTGATGCGGCCCGGGAACGGGGAGATCCTGGCGATGGTAAATGTACCGGAATACGATCTGAATGATCCGTTTAACCTGAAAAAAAGTACGAATGGCATGTCACAGCAGGAAATTCAGGATGAAAGAAACAAAATGTGGCGAAATGGTTGCATCAACGACACGTATGAGCCGGGTTCGACATTTAAGATCATAACGGCATCGGCAGCTCTGGAAGAGGGCGTTGTAACACCGGAAGATACTTTCAGCTGTCCCGGATTTCGGATTGTCGATGACAGGAGGATACGCTGCCATAAAACGACCGGTCATGGAAGTGAGACGTTTGTGCAGGGGGTCATGAATTCCTGCAATCCGGTTTTTATTGAAGTGGGACAGCGGCTGGGGACAGATGCTTTTTACAGGTATTTTCAGCAGTTCGGTCTGCTCGAAAAGACTGGGATTGATCTTCCGGGAGAGGCAGGGACGATCATGCATCAGAAAAAGGATATCGGGCCGGTGGAACTGGCAACGATCTCGTTCGGACAGTCCTTTCAGATCACGCCGATCCGTCTGGCGGCAACGGTGTGTTCCCTGATCAATGGCGGTCATCAGATCACGCCGCATTTTGGGGTGGAAGTGCGGGAAGATGACGGTACTTTGCTGGAAACACTTTCTTATAAGGAAGGAAAACAGATCGTATCGGAGCAGGTTTCCAAGACAATGAGGACGATTCTCGAAAAAGTCGTTTCCGAAGGAGGCGGCAAAAAGGCCTATATCGAAGGATATCATATAGGAGGAAAGACAGCGACTTCCGAGACACTGCCGCGAAGTGCAAATAAATACATTTCCTCTTTTCTTGGATTTGTTCCGGCAGAAGATCCCAGGATCCTTGGAATCTGTATTATAAACAATCCGCAG
>UMHL01033285.1_pt1 | contig 29852 bp, 16 predicted proteins | sample 1965551 | NCBI WGS metagenome assembly UMHL01 (sample SAMEA4836100, study PRJEB28245) | human gut metagenome | biome: gut microbiome; material: fecal sample | place: Denmark | collected 2008 | reverse complement strand
TTATTCTTCCTAAATCCATCCGAAATCGGGCGAGTTTCGCTATCTTTGTATGCTTCCGTATGTACGCCGGCCACTGCGCGTCCGCTTGGGTCGTTCTTTCCCTGAAACGAAGCATCCCATGCAAGGGCTTCGGCGGTGGAACAGGCTACACTCGGTACGCTGGGTACGCTTTTTGCCGCACTCGTACCGGGGAAGTGCTCCTCAAAGATGGTGCGGTAGTAGTACTCTTCCTTGTTCATCGGCGTGTTTACGGGGAAGCGCTCGGCGGCTTTCCGCATTTGTTCGTCACTGACGGCAGCGGCGGTCACCGCTTTCAGCGTATCAATCCAGTTGTAACCCACACCGTCGGAGAACTGTTCCTTCTGACGCCACGCAACACTTTCGGGCAGCATGTTCGCAAAGGCGTCGCGAACCACTTTCTTTTCAATCTCCCTGCCCGGACACATTTTTATGGCAGGATTCAGCCGCATGGCTACATCCAGAAACTCTTTGTCGAGGAAGGGCACGCGTCCTTCCACGCCCCATGCGGAGAGGCTCTTGTTGGCGCGCAGGCAGTCGTAGAGATACAGTTTGGAGAGCTTGCGCACCGTTTCCTCATGGAAAGCCTGTGGCGTGGGCGCTTTGTGGAAGTACAGATAACCGCCGAACACCTCGTCTGCCCCTTCGCCGCTGAGCACCATTTTGATGCCCATGCTTTTGATGACACGTGCCAGCAGGTACATGGGGGTGGATGCGCGCACTGTTGTCACGTCGTAGGTTTCGATGAAGTAGATGACATCGCGGAGGGCATCCAGTCCTTCCTGAACGGTGTAGTTGATTTCGTGATGAACCGTACCGATGTGTTGCGCCACTTCACGAGCTTTGAGTAGGTCGGGAGCGCCTTTCAGCCCCACCGCAAAGGAGTGGAGCCGGGGCCACCATGCATCTGACTTGTTGTCCGTTTCGATGCGTTTTCCGGCATATTTTTTGGCGATGGCCGAGATGACGGAAGAGTCGAGGCCGCCGGACAGCAGTACGCCGTAAGGTACGTCGGACATCAACTGGCGTTGTACGGCGGCTTCGAGCGCGTTGCGTACGGCGGAAACCTGGGCTTGGTATGCCGCGGCATTGATGCCGGCAGATGCAGGGGCGGAGCCGGATGTGACGGTGGCATAGTTGTCTTTTACGGCGTCGTATTGCATCCAGTCGCGAGTGTACCAGCGGCGCATTTCGCCCTCGCTTCCCCGGTAATAATGTCCGGGCAGGAAAGGTTCGTATTCGTCGCAGAAGCCTTCAAGGGCTTTCAGCTCACTGCCAAAGTAGATGCGACCTTCTTTATCCCTGCCTATGTAGAGAGGTATCACTCCGACAGGGTCGCGGGCTATGAGATAGTCGTCCGTTTCTTCATCGTAAAGGGCGAAAGCGAAAATGCCGTTCAGTTCTTCGAGAAAGCGGATGCCCTTGTCTTTGTACAGGGCAAGGATAACCTCGCAGTCGCTCCCGGTTTGGAAGGCATACTGTCCGGCATAACGCGTACGGATGTCCCGGTGATTGTATATCTCGCCGTTGACGGCAAGGATTTGTTTACGGTCGGGCGAGTACAGGGGTTGTCCGCCCGATTGGGGATCGACGATGGAAAGACGCTCGTGCGCAAGGATTGCTGAGCCGCCTACGTAGATGCCACTCCAGTCCGGTCCGCGGTGGCGTATCTTCTGCGCCATTTTCAGTGCTTTACTTCTGAGTTCTGGAGTCTGGGACTTTATGTTGAAAATACCTGCTATTCCACACATGGTTGTAGTTGTTTTAGAGATTGATATTGAGATGATATTGATTACCTTTGGGGAGACTTTCCCTCCGGTTAAGGGGAATATTTTGTTTCTCCGCATGGAACTACCGGTTTCCTGCCTTGAGACTGCTGGTTTCTCCCTTTGAAACTATGAGTACCAAAGCATGGTACTCATAGTTTCAGCCTTTGGTATTTGTTTTTCGCCGTAGCACGATTACCGGCTGCAGTATAGGTCGATCTGCCGGGCTGCTTTGCGGCCGTCGGCCAGTGCGCGTACTACGAGACTTGCACCGTTGGCGGCGTCGCCCGCCACGAACACATTCTCTGCAAATTCCGGTTGCTCCGGTTTGAGGAATCCCATGGCCAGCAGTACCATGTCGGTGTCGATGATTTCTTTCTTACCCGTAGGCCGCATGGTGGGGCGGCCGCCTTCGGCAGCCGGCAGCCATTCCACTTCTTCCACTTCCACGCCGCAAACCTTACCGTTCTTGCCGATGAACCGGTTGGAAGCCAACGACCAGCGGCGCGTGCATCCCTCTTCATGGCTGGAAGTCGTTTTCAGGACAACAGGCCATTGCGGCCAGGGCGTAGCATCATTGTGGCCTATGGGAGGCTGTGGCATGATTTCTATCTGCGTCACGCTCGCAGCTCCCTGCCGGACGCTTGTCCCGATGCAGTCCGAACCTGTGTCACCGCCGCCGATGACGAGCACCCGTTTGCCTTTGGCATTGACAAGTTGCTCTTTCGGGAATGTTTCTCCGTCGAGGATGCGGTTCTGCTGCGTCAGCATATCAAGTGCAAAATGGATGCCTTTCAGTTCACGACCGGGGATGACAAGGTCGCGGGCGGCGGGTGTGCCGGTGCAGACGGCATAAGCGTCGAAGCCTGTGGGCAGTTTCTGCACGTCGATGGGGACACTCATCTCAAAACGGATGCCTTCGGCTTTCAGCACATCCATACGGCGGTCTATCACTTCCTTGGGCAACTTGAAGTTGGGAATTCCGTAGCGCAGCAGTCCGCCCGGCATCGGTTTGGAGTCGAATATCGTGACTTCGTAGCCGCGGGCATTCAGCCGTACGGCAACGCTCAGTCCGGAAGGGCCCGCACCGATAACGGCTATTTTCTTTCCGTTGCGTTTGGGGCGGGCAGGCACGACGTAGCCCTCGCGAAAGGCGGCCTCGGCAATGGCGGCCTCATTCTCGCGGATAGTTACCGGAGCATCGCAGGAGAGTTTCAGCACGCACGACTTCTCGCAAAGCGCAGGACAGATGCGTCCCGTAAATTCGGGAAAGTCGTTCGTTTCGTTCAGCACCTGATAGGCTTCACGCCATTTTCCTTTATAGAGTGCGTCTTGAAACTCCGGTTGCTTGTTGCCCAACGGACATGCCCAGTGGCAAAAAGGTACGCCGCACTCCATGCAGCGTGACGCTTGGAGTTTGCGGTCGTGACTGTTCAGTGTCTGCTCCACCTGACTGAAATCTGTGATACGTTCGTGTATCGGACGGTAGCCCGCTTCCCGGCGGGGAATATTTAGAAATGCTTTTGGATCACCCATGACTGATAAATTGAGTATTTAAAGATTGAAAACTAAGAAATGATTCTCCTTTTTTTGCTTTAGTAGTCTCTCTGCATATCCGCAATCTTCTGTTGCAGCTTCTTCATCTGTTCCTCCTGCAGCACCTTTTTGTATTCGATAGGCACTACCTGGATGAACTGGTCTACGTAGTGCATCCAGTCGTCGAGAAGGATGCGTGCCAGTTTGGAACCTGTGTAGAGATAGTGTTGGCGGATAAGTTCGTGCAGCTCTTTGCGATATGAGGCTTCCTCGATGAGGCTCAGTTCCACCATCTCCATGTTGCAGAAGTAGTCGAAGTTACCGTCCTTGTTCCAGACGTATGCCACACCGCCCGACATGCCGGCCGCAAAGTTGCGCCCTGTCTGTCCGAGCACTACCACGCGTCCGCCGGTCATATACTCGCAGCAGTGGTCGCCCACGCCCTCTACAACGGCTGTCGCCCCGGAGTTGCGGACGGCAAAGCGTTCGCCTGCGCGTCCGTTGATATATACTTCGCCACCAGTTGCGCCGTAGAGGAGGGTGTTTCCGGCAATTGTGTTCTTCTCTGCCTCGAAGTTGCTGCGCACAGGAGGGAGAACGGCGATGCGCCCACCACTCAGTCCTTTGCCCAAGTAGTCGTTGGCTTCACCTTCCAGCTTGAAATTGACGCCCGGCACGAGGAAGGCTCCGAAACTCTGTCCGGCAGAACCTTTGAACTTGACGTTCAGCGTATGTTCGGGCAAGCCTTTTGCACCATACTTGGCAGCAATGGCGCCGGAAAGCATAGCGCCGCAGGCGCGGTCGGTGTTGGCGATGGTATATTCCAGCGAGACTTCTTTCTGTTCGTTTACGGCATCGGCGGCGGCATGCAGCATTTCCACATCTTTCACGTGCTCTATGCCATGTTGCTGGTCGGTGACGTGGCGGAGGGCCGCTTCGTTGTCCACACGCGCCAGCACTTTGTCGAAGTTGATCAGCTGGTGCTTCCTGATGCCGTCGTCCGGCTTGCGGATGATGAGGTCGGTACGCCCGATGATGTCGTCCATTTTCTCCACGCCTATTTCGGCCAGGTATTCACGTACTTCGCGGGCAAGGAAAGTGAAGTAATTCACAAGGTATTCGCTGCGGCCGGTGAAACGCCTGCGCAACTCCGGGTTCTGGGTAGCTACACCTACGGGGCAGGTGTTCTGGTTGCATTTGCGCATCATCACGCATCCCAGTACGATGAGGGCGGCAGTGGCGAAACCGTATTCTTCTGCACCGAGCATGGCCATGAGCACTATGTCGCGTCCGGTTTTCAGTTGACCGTCCACTTGCAACACCACTTGTCCGCGCAGCCCGTTCAGCACCAGCGTCTGTTGTGTCTCGCTCAGTCCGAGTTCGGGCGATATGCCGGCATAGCGGATAGAGCTGGCGGGCGATGCGCCTGTGCCGCCTTCGGCACCGGAGATGACAATGAGGTCGGCTTTGGCTTTCGCCACGCCTGCGGCGATAGTCCCCACACCGCTTTCGGCCACCAGCTTCACGCTGATCTTGGCTTTCGGGTTGACGTTCTTCAGGTCGAAGATGAGTTGTGCCAGGTCCTCAATGGAATAGATGTCGTGGTGGGGCGGAGGAGAAATCAATGAAATCCCCGGAATGGAGTGTCGTGTGCGGGCAATTATCCGGTCCACCTTGAAGCCCGGCAACTGGCCGCCTTCACCCGGCTTGGCGCCTTGTGCCACTTTTATCTGTATCTCGTCGGAATTCACCAGATATTCCGTAGTGACTCCGAAACGTCCGGATGCCACCTGCTTAATTGCGCTGCGCATTTCCGTTCCGAAGCGTGCGGAGTCTTCACCGCCTTCGCCCGTATTGCTTCGCCCATGCAGCCTGTTCATGGCAACTGCCATTGCTTCATGCGCTTCCTGACTGATAGCGCCGAAGGACATGGCGCCCGTAACGAAACGTTTCAGTATGTTTTCCACCGGCTCCACTTTGTCTATGGAAATCGGGTTGCGGCGGAAGTCAAAGAAGTCGCGCAGGAAGATAGGCTTTTCTTTTTCATCGACCAGCCGGGTGAACTCTTTGAATTTCTTGTAACTGCCCAGGCGGGTAGCTATTTGCAGCGCGCTGATGGTCTCCGGATTCCAAGCGTGCTTTTCACCGTCCTTGCGGTATGCGTACAGCCCTTTGTTCGGCAATAGGGGAGTTTCCTGCCCCTCTGCCCGCGCTTCTTCATTCTTTATCGCTTCTCCCTCATCGTGGAATATAACGGCATCGCGTGCCACCTCATCCAGACGGATACCGCCGATAGTCGACTTCAGCCCGCCGAAGTAAGCGTTGCTCAGCTCTTCGCTCAGTCCGACAGCTTCGAATATCTTTGCGCCCCGGTAGGAACGGATTGTGCTGATGCCCATTTTGCTCATAATCTTGAACAGGCCTTTGCAAATGGCTTTGATGTAGTTTTTCTCGGCTGTGGCATAGTCCAACTGTATCTCCTTCTTGCTAACCAGCTCGTTGAGTACGGCAAATGCCATGTAGGGGTTCAGTGCGCTTGCACCGAAACCAAGAAGCAGTGCGGCGTGCATCACTTCGCGTATCTCGCCGCTTTCCACCACCAATGCGGTCTGCACGCGTTTTCCCACCGAGATGAGATGGTGGTGCACCGCCGATACGGCAAGCAATGCAGGTATGGCGGCGTGCGTGGCGTCTACGTTGCGGTCGGTCAGTACAATGTAGTTCACGCCTTCGGTGACGGACTCTTCGGCCTCCTTGCACAGACGGGCAAGCGCTTCCTGCAATCCGGCGCGTCCTTTGGCTGCTTCAAACAGCATCGGCAGCTTTACGGTCTTGAAACCCTTGTAACGGATGTTGCAGAGAATATCCAATTGTGTATTTGTCAGGATAGGGTGGGGCAGCCGCACCATTTTGCAATGGCTTTCGTTGGGAGTCAGTATGTTCATGCCCACTGCGCCGATATACTCTGTGAGAGACATCACCAACTCTTCACGAATAGGATCGATGGGCGGGTTAGTGACCTGTGCAAACTGTTGGCGGAAGTAGTTGTAGAGCAGTTGCGGTCTGTCGGAAAGTATGGCAAGCGGGGTGTCGTTGCCCATTGCGCTGACGGGTTCGGCTCCGTTGGATGCCATGAGCAGAATGATCTTCTCGATGTCTTCTTTGGAGAAGCCGAACGTGCGTAGCATACTGTTGTAGTTGTCCACGCTGTGGGGCACTTTGCGGCCGCTTTTCAGTTCATTCAGTTCGATGCGGTTATTGGCGAGCCATGTGCGGTAGGGCTTTGCCTCGGCAAGTTGCTTTTTCAGCTCTCCGTCATAGTATATCTCTCCTTTCTCTGTGTCTATCAGAAGTATCTTTCCGGGTTGCAGGCGGCCTTTCTCTTTGATATCATCCGGTTCAAAATCCATTACACCCACTTCGCTGGCCACTACCATGATGTCGTTGCGTGTAATGAGGTAGCGGGCGGGGCGCAGTCCGTTGCGGTCGAGCATGCCGCCTGCATAGCGTCCGTCGCTGAAGAGCAGTGCGGCAGGTCCGTCCCAGGGCTCCATAAGGATGGAGTGGTATTCGTAGAAAGCCTTGAGCTCCTCGCTGATAGGGTTCTTCTCGTTGAAGGATTCCGGCACAAGCATCGCCATGGCATGCGGAAGGCTGAGCCCGGACATGACAAGGAATTCCAGTACGTTGTCCAGCGAAGCGCTGTCGCTCATGTTCGGCTGGATGATAGGGCGCAACTCTTTGATGTCGCCCAGGGCAGGAGAGGACAGGACGCTCTCACGCGCTTCCATCCAACTGCGGTTGCCGCGTATGGTGTTGATTTCGCCGTTGTGCGCCAGGAGGCGGAAGGGCTGTGCCAGTCCCCACGTAGGGAAGGTGTTGGTGCTGAAACGGGAATGTACAAGGGCCAGTCCGCTGGTGAAGTAACTGTTGGTCAGGTCGGGGAAGTAGTTACGCAGCTGCAGCGATGAGAGCATACCTTTGTAGACGATGTTCTTTGCAGACAACGATACGATGTAGAAGTCCCCGCGTGAGGCTATATCCGATTGGCGTATTCTGTTTTCTATTCTTTTCCTTATTATATAAAGGCGGCGGTCGGCAGTTTCGCTGTCTGTGAAACCGGTGATGAAGATTTGCTTGATGTCGGGTTCGTTGGCAAGTGCGGCTTCACCCAGTATCTCCGGACAGGTAGGAACATTGCGCAGGTGCATCAGCGTCAGCCCTTCTTTCTCTATTTCTTCAATGATGATGCTCAGGATGGCTGCCCGGTCTTTTTCATCTTTCGGAAGAAAAAGCAATCCCGTTCCATACTTCCCTTTTTCAGGAACAGGGATGCCTTGCAGCAGGATGAACTCGTGCGGTATTTGCAGCATGATGCCTGCACCGTCTCCGGTCTTGTTGTCGGCACCTTCCGCTCCGCGGTGACGCATATTCTCCAAAACTTTCAATGCGGCTTCAACCAGTTCGTGGGATTTACCGCCATGAATGTTTACCAACATCCCCACACCGCAAGCATCGTGCTCGTTGGCGGCATCGTACAAGCCCAACTGCATGGGCTGTCGTTGTGCAGGTTTTCTTTTTTCGCTGGTGTTAAAATGCTCTTCTTTCTTCATTTTTGGTTTGCTTTAGTTTTGTATGATATTTGTTGATGTGACAAAATGATTGGCAAAAATAGATATTTAATTTCAATTTGATACAGATATGCTTGGCTTCTTACCCTGCTAAATACTTGCATAGGAGGATGAAGTTATAATCTGATAGAAAATACCCCTTGTTTTCTTCTAATCTTAAATGAGATTCTATTCGTTTGATTTAGGATTGTAAATTGAACCTTTTGCTTTTAAAATATTATTTTCATTGTCTTTTTGATAAGGAAATAATATTTTTCTATCCTTTTAGTAAATAAATCGGGAAAAGATGAACTTTATGTTCTAAAGAATATATATATTTGCAGCGTAAATCAAATACTGATATATTATGTGTGGAATAGTAGGCTATATAGGTCAAAGAAAAGCCTACCCCATTCTTATCAAAGGCTTGAAGCGGTTAGAGTATCGCGGATATGATAGTGCAGGGGTAGCATTAATCAGTGACGACCGGCAACTGAACGTCTATAAGACGAAAGGAAAGGTCTCGGATTTGGAAACTTTCGTCACTCAAAAAGATATTTCCGGTAACATTGGCATTGCACATACACGCTGGGCTACACATGGGGAACCTTGTTCCATTAACGCCCATCCTCATTATTCCTCTTCCGAAAGGCTCGCTCTCATCCACAACGGCATCATTGAAAATTACACCGTCCTCAAAGATAAACTTCAGGCCAAAGGCTATACATTTAAAAGTAGTACCGATACCGAGGTGCTGATACAACTCATCGAATACATTCAGGTTACGAATCGCATTGACTTGCTGACTGCCGTACAACTGGCTCTGCAGGAAGTGATCGGTGCGTATGCCATTGCTGTGCTCGATCGGGAGAATCCGGACGAGATTATAGCCGCACGCAAAAGCAGCCCGTTGGTAGTAGGTATCGGCCGGGATGAGTTCTTCCTGGCATCCGATGCCACCCCCATTGTGGAATATACGGACAAGGTGGTCTATCTGGAGGATGGGGAGATAGCCGTTATCCGTCGCGGCGAGAAACTGAAAGTGGTGAATCTGGAGAATGTGGAGTGTCCGCACGAAGTAAAGACGGTGGCGCTCAACCTCGGCCAGTTGGAAAAAGGCGGGTATCCGCATTTCATGCTGAAGGAAATCTTCGAGCAGCCCGGTTGCATCTACGACTGTATGCGCGGACGCATCAATCTGGAAGGCACTAACGTAGTGCTTTCCGCCATTATCGATTATAAGGAACGCCTGCTTGCGGCCAAACGCTTTGTAATTGTAGCTTGCGGTACGTCATGGCATGCTGCGCTCATAGGCAAACATCTGATAGAAAGTTTCTGCCGTATTCCGGTAGAAGTGGAATATGCTTCGGAGTTCCGTTATCGTGATCCGGTGATTGACGGCAGTGATGTGGTGATTGCCATTTCACAGAGCGGTGAGACGGCCGACACGCTGGCTGCCGTAGAATTGGCCAAGAGTCGCGGCGCATTTATATATGGTATATGCAACGCTGTGGGTTCGAGCATTCCGCGTGCTACGCATACAGGTTCTTACATTCACGTAGGTCCGGAAATCGGTGTGGCGTCTACGAAAGCCTTTACGGGACAGGTGACTGTGCTCACCATGCTGGCGCTGGCATTGGCACGCGAGAAGCATACTGTCGATGAGGAGCAATACCTCGCCATAGTCAGGGAACTCGGACAGATTCCGGAGAAGATGAAAGAGGTGCTGAAGTTGAATGACAGCATAGCGGAGCTTTCTAAAATCTTCACCTATGCACGCAACTTTATCTATCTGGGACGCGGTTACAGCTATCCCGTAGCATTGGAAGGGGCGCTGAAGTTGAAGGAAATTTCGTATATCCATGCGGAAGGCTATCCTGCTGCCGAAATGAAGCATGGGCCTATTGCACTGATAAATGCGGAGATGCCTGTGGTAGTCATTGCCACACAAAACGGGCTGTACGAAAAAGTGCTGAGCAACATACAGGAAATCAAGGCGCGTAAAGGCAGAGTGATAGCCATTGTCACAAAGGGAGATGAGGTTATCAGTAAGATTGCCGATACTTGTATCGAACTTCCCGGAACAATGGAGTGCCTTGATCCGTTGATAACTGCGGTTCCTTTGCAGTTGCTCGCCTATCACATAGCCGTATGTAAAGGTATGGACGTGGATCAGCCGCGTAACCTTGCCAAATCGGTAACGGTAGAATGAGGACAAAACGGCTGATGCGTTTTAAAAAGATAAATAATGTGTTTTTTTAAGGGAATAATTACTCATTAGTAAATATACATATGGAACAACTGAAGCATGAATGTGGCGTTGCCATGATACGACTGCTGAAACCGCTGGAGTATTATGAAGAGAAGTACGGTACGTGGATGTACGGGCTGAATAAGCTCTATCTTCTCATGGAAAAACAGCACAACCGGGGTCAGGAAGGAGCGGGACTGGCTTGCGTAAAGCTGGAAGCGAATCCCGGTGAGGAATATATGTTCCGCGAGCGGGCGCTGGGTTCGGGAGCCATTACCGAGATTTTCGATGCGGTGCAAAGCAACTTTAAGGACCTGACAAAAGAGCAACTGCACGATGCCGGTTATGCAAAGCGTGTGTTGCCTTTTGCGGGAGAAGTATATATGGGGCATTTGCGTTACTCCACTACGGGCAAGTCGGGCATCTCGTACGTGCATCCGTTTCTTAGGAGAAACAACTGGCGCGCCAAGAACCTTGCCCTTTGCGGTAATTTCAACATGACGAACGTGGATGAGATTTTTGCACGCATTACCGCTATCGGCCAGCACCCGCGCAAGTATGCCGACACCTACATCATGCTGGAGCAGGTAGGCCACCGGCTCGACCGCGAAGTGGAACGTCTCTTCAACCTTGCCGAAGCCGAAGGACTTGCCGGCATGGGCATTACGCATTATATAGAAGACCACATTGACCTTGCCAATGTATTGCGTACTTCAAGCAAAGAGTGGGACGGAGGTTACGTGATGTGCGGACTTACCGGAAGCGGTGAGACATTTGCCGTCCGCGACCCATGGGGTATTCGTCCCGCATTCTGGTATCAGGATGATGAAATAGCCGTACTTGCCAGCGAACGTCCTGTAATACAGACCGCACTCAATGTTTCCGCCGGCAGCATCAAGGAACTGCAACCGGGGCAGGCCATACTTATCAACAAACTCGGAAAGATTCGTACGGTACAGATCAATAAGCCGCGCGAGGTGAAGCCTTGTTCTTTCGAGCGTATCTATTTCAGCCGCGGCAGTGATATCGACATTTATAAGGAACGTAAACTATTAGGTGAGAAGTTAGTGCCTAACATCCTGAAAGCCATTGATAAGGATATAGACCACACTGTCTTTTCCTTTATACCGAATACAGCGGAAGTGGCTTTCTACGGAATGTTGCAGGGACTGGATAACTATCTCAACGAGGAGAAAGTCCGGCAGATTGCAGCCTTAGGACATAATCCCAGCCATGATGAGCTGGAACGTATCTTATCCCGTCGCATACGAAGTGAAAAGGTGGCTATCAAGGATATCAAACTGCGTACTTTCATTGCTGAAGGTAACAGTCGTAATGATCTTGCCGCCCATGTGTACGACATCACTTACGGCAGTCTTGTACCCGGCGTGGACAGTCTGGTTATCATAGACGACAGCATTGTGCGCGGCACTACTTTGAAGCAAAGTATCATCGGTATCCTCGATCGTCTCAATCCGAAGAAGATAGTGATTGTGAGCTCTTCACCGCAGGTGCGCTATCCCGACTACTATGGAATTGACATGGCGAAGATGAGTGAGTTCATAGCTTTCAAAGCCGCCATTGAGCTGCTGAAAGAACGTGAAATGCGGGATGTCATTGAGTCGGCTTACCGCAAGTCCAAAGAGCAGGTGGGGTTGCCCAAAGAGCAAATGGTGAATTACGTGAAGAAAATCTATGCCCCCTTTACCGATGAGGAAATTTCCGCCAAAATGGTGGAACTCCTCACCCCGAAAGGTACGAGAGCAAAAGTGCAGATTGTGTATCAGCCTCTTGAAGGCTTACATGAGGCCTGTCCGCAGCACCGGGGCGATTGGTACTTCAGCGGTGATTATCCTACGCCGGGCGGCGTGAAACTGCTGAATACTGCGTTTATTAATTATATAGAACAAGTATATCAATTTTAGTGATTAGTGGTTAGTGATTAATGAAATGCTTATTAGAAAGCGATACATGCCTGAATACAATCGATTCAAATTGATAAACGCCAATCACTAATCGCTAACCACTTACAAGTAGTAAATATGAGAAATGTAACATTACTCCTCGACGACGGGAGCCGCTTTTGCGGTAAGTCGTTTGGCTATGAAAAGCCGGTGGCGGGAGAGGTGGTCTTTAACACAGCCATGTCGGGCTATCCCGAAAGCCTGACCGACCCTTCGTACGCCGGACAGTTGCTGACGCTCACCTATCCGTTGGTGGGCAACTATGGTGTACCGCCTTTCACTGTTGAACCGAACGGATTGCCCACATTCATGGAAAGCGAGCGTATCCATGCCGAAGCCATTATCGTAAGTGATTATTCCGAAAATTACAGCCATTGGAATTCCGCGGAAAGTCTTGGCGACTGGCTCAAGCGTGAGCAAGTGCCCGGTATTACGGGTATCGACACCCGAGAACTGACAAAAGTGCTGCGAGAGCATGGAGTGATGTTGGGGAGAATCGAGTTTGATAAAGAATCAGACGGGAAAAATGAAGAATCAGGAAAGGTAGATGAAGAATTGCCGACAGCGGTGTACGAAGGTGTAAACTACGTGGATCGCGTGAGTTGCAAGGAAATCATACATTACCTTCCTGACGGCACTTCCACCCGTAGCTCAGCCCATTCTTCATTCTTCATTCCTCATTCTTCATTAAAGAAGGTTGTCCTTGTGGATTGCGGTGTGAAGGCTAACATCATCCGCTGTTTGTTGCGACGGGGGGTGGAAGTCATCCGCGTTCCCTGGAACTATGATTTCAACGGGCTGGAGTTCGACGGACTGTTTATCTCCAATGGTCCCGGCGATCCCGACACCTGTGATGCTGCCGTTCAGAACATCCGTAAGGCGATGAAGAATGAGAAGCTCCCTATCTTCGGCATCTGCATGGGCAATCAACTGCTTTCCAAAGCCGGAGGAGCTAAAATATACAAACTGAAATACGGACACCGCAGCCATAACCAGCCTGTGCGCATGGTAGGGACGGAGCGTTGTTTCATTACCTCGCAGAATCATGGATATGCAGTGGACAACAATACGCTGACGGAGGATTGGGAACCGCTTTTCATCAATATGAACGATGGATCTAACGAAGGCATCCGTCACAAGCACAATCCTTGGTTCTCTGCACAGTTTCACCCTGAAGCAGCCAGCGGACCGACGGATACGGAATTCTTGTTTGACGAGTTTGTGAAGTTGCTGAAGTAAGGAGTTCTATTATTATCACTCATTTCAATAAACAGATAGACAAATGAAAGAAAACAATATAAAGAAAGTCCTGCTGCTTGGCTCCGGCGCACTGAAAATCGGTGAGGCGGGAGAGTTTGACTACTCCGGTTCGCAGGCCCTCAAGGCGTTGAAAGAAGAAGGTATCCATACCGTCCTTATCAACCCGAACATAGCTACGGTACAGACTTCGGAAGGCGTTGCCGACCAGATATATTTCCTGCCCGTAACCCCTTACTTTGTGGAGAAAGTCATTGAGAAAGAACGCCCGGACGGCATTATGCTTGCTTTTGGCGGACAAACGGCATTGAACTGTGGCGTGGAGCTTTACAAGGACAAGGCATCTTTGAAAAGTACGGCGTGAGGGTGCTCGGCACTCCCGTACAGGCCATCATAGATACGGAGGATCGTGAGATATTCGTGCAGAAGCTGAATGAAATCAATGTGCAGACCATTAAAAGCGAGGCGGTGGAAAATGCGGCAGACGCCCGTCGTGCCGCTGCGGAGTTGGGCTATCCGGTCATTGTACGTGCGGCCTATGCATTGGGCGGACTGGGATCGGGCTTTTGCGACAACGAAGAAGAGCTGAATGTTCTGGTAGAAAAGGCTTTCTCTTTCTCTCCGCAAGTATTGGTGGAGAAGTCATTGCGCGGCTGGAAAGAAGTGGAGTACGAGGTTGTACGCGACCGCTTCGACAACTGCATCACCGTCTGCAATATGGAGAACTTCGATCCGCTGGGCATTCACACAGGGGAGTCCATTGTCATTGCTCCGTCGCAGACATTAAGTAATACGGACTATCACAAACTGCGTGAACTTGCCATCCGAATCATCCGTCACATCGGTATTGTGGGCGAGTGCAATGTGCAGTATGCCTACGACCCGGAAAGTGAAGATTATCGTGTCATCGAGGTAAACGCCCGCTTGAGCCGATCGTCTGCACTTGCCTCTAAAGCAACGGGTTATCCACTGGCTTTTGTTGCAGCAAAACTCGGATTGGGCTATGGGCTTTTCGATTTGAAAAACTCCGTAACCAAAACCACCAGCGCTTTCTTCGAACCTGCCCTGGATTACGTAGTCTGTAAAATTCCCCGTTGGGATTTGGGTAAGTTCCATGGCGTAGACAAAGAGTTGGGATCAAGCATGAAGTCTGTCGGAGAGGTTATGGCTATCGGACGTACCTTTGAGGAAGCCATTCAGAAAGGGCTGCGCATGATAGGACAGGGGATGCATGGCTTTGTGGAGAATAAGGAACTTGTCATCTCCGATATTGACAAAGCACTTCGTGAGCCTACGGATAAACGTATCTTTGTCATCTCCAAAGCCTTTCGTGCCGGATATACCGTAAACCAGGTACATGAGCTGACAAAGATAGACCGTTGGTTCTTGGAGAAGCTGATGAACATTATGAATACCAGTAAGGAGCTGCACGAGTATTCAGAAACCGTCTGTGGTTCGGAGTGCAGCGAAGAATCCGTTCCTTTGAAAGTTCAAGGGGAAGAGATCATCCGCTTCGTTCGGAATGACAAGGCAGCGCAAGAATTGTTGCGCAGAGCCAAGATACAAGGCTTCTCCGATTTGCAGATAGCCCGCGCTCTTGGTTTGGAACGCTATATGGATAGCGAGGACGGCATACTTACCATACGTGCGTTGCGCAAGAGCATGGGGGTGCTGCCCGTAGTGAAACAAATAGATACACTCGCCGCCGAGTATCCCGCCCGAACCAATTATCTGTATCTGACATACAGCGGCATTGCCAATGATGTGCATTATCTGGGCGACCGCAAATCTATCGTTGTACTCGGTTCGGGGGCATACCGCATCGGCTCCTCGGTAGAGTTCGACTGGTGCGGTGTGCAGGCGTTGAACACCATCCGCAAGGAAGGTTATCGCAGCGTCATGATTAACTACAACCCCGAGACCGTATCTACGGATTATGACATGTGCGACCGTCTCTATTTCGACGAACTCACCTTCGAGCGTGTCATGGACATTCTCGAACTGGAAAATCCGCATGGTGTAATCGTGTCTACAGGCGGCCAGATTCCAAATAACCTTGCCTTGCGCCTTGACGCGCAGAATGTGCCTATCCTTGGAACGAGTGCCAAGAGCATTGACAATGCCGAGGATCGCGATAAGTTCTCGGCTATGCTGGACCGTATCGGTGTGGACCAACCCGAATGGCGTGCGCTTACCTCGTTGGAGGACATCAATGATTTTGTCGGGAAGGTAGGATTTCCGGTGCTGGTTCGTCCCAGTTATGTGCTTTCCGGTGCGGCTATGAACGTCTGTTCCAATCAGGAAGAACTGGAACGCTTCCTGCAACTGGCGGCAAACGTATCCAAGAAGCATCCGGTAGTGGTAAGCCAGTTCATAGAACATGCCAAGGAGGTGGAAATGGATGCCGTAGCACAGAACGGTGAAATCGTAGCGTATGCCATCAGCGAGCATATTGAATTTGCCGGTGTACATTCCGGTGACGCTACAATCCAGTTCCCGCCGCAGAAGCTCTATGTGGAGACGGTACGCCGCATCAAGCGCATCAGTCGCGAGATTGCCCGCGAGCTGAACATCTCCGGTCCGTTCAACATCCAGTACCTTGCCAAGGACAACGACATCAAGGTCATCGAATGTAATCTGCGGGCCAGCCGTTCGTTCCCGTTTGTCAGCAAGGTCCTTAAAATCAACTTTATCGAACTGGCCACAAAGGTGATGCTCGGAATTCCTGTACAGAAGCCGGACAAGAACCTTTTCGATCTCGACTATGTAGGAATCAAGGCTTCGCAGTTCTCTTTCAACCGTCTGCAAAAGGCAGATCCTGTGCTGGGAGTGGATATGGCGTCTACGGGTGAAGTGGGGTGCATAGGCAGTGATACTTCCTGTGCCATTCTGAAGGCGATGCTTTCCGTCGGTTACCGTATTCCGCAGAAGAACATCTTGCTTTCTACCGGTACACCGAAGCAGAAAGTGGACATGCTTTCCGCTGCTCGCATGCTTCAGAAGAAAGGGTATAAGCTGTTTGCAACCGGCGGCTCAAGTAAGTTCCTTACGGAGAATGGCGTGGAGAACACCTGCGTCTACTGGCCGAGCGAACCCGATATGCAGCCGCAGGCACTCGATATGCTGCATAAAAAAGAGATTGATATGGTGGTGAACATTCCGAAGAACCTCACCGCAGGCGAGTTGGACAACGGCTATAAGATACGCCGGGCAGCTATCGACCTCAACATCCCGTTGATTACGAATGCGCGGCTGGCAAGTGCCTTTATCAATGCGTTCTGCACGATGACTCCGGACGATTTGGCCATTAAGTCATGGGAAGAGTATAGATAAAAGTGCTCATAACTTTTATTTTAGTAAAGTCCCCGTTGCCTTTAGATAAGCCACGTAATTCAGGTACAGTCGGAAGCGGGCATCTACGTGAGTTTCGTATGCCTGCTGCCACATGGCCTGTGCTTCCAGATGGTCGGACAGTGTTTCCAATCCCACATCATATTGGCTGCGGCTTACCCGCATGTTTTCCTCGGCTTGTTGCAGGGAGCGTTCGGCGATGGTGCTTTCCAGTTGGGCTTCATCGAGGTTGTTGGCAGCCTGTGTCAGTTCCAGTAGCATCTGTTCGTTCATGTTTTCCTGTTCAAGACGGGTCTGTTCCAGTTTGGCTTTGGCTGCACGCACTTTGTTGGTGCGTTCGCCGAAATGGAAAAGAGGTACGCTTACATTTAGGAGGACGGAGAAGCTGCCTTTATTGAATAGGTCCTGATCGTTGATTTCCAATCCATGAATATAGTCGTACGAACCTTTTACACCGATTTGGGGCAACAGCTCACTGCGGTTCAGCTTTACCTGTTGCTTGGCGATGGCCACCTGCTGGTTCAGTATGGCATATTCGGGACGGGCGGAGATATCTGATATTTGTAGCCGGATGTCCTGTGCCACTTCAGGAAAATTGTCAGCAGTGCGTATGTCCGACGTCAGGGGTTTTCCGATGTAGTGGCAGAGGTTCATGGTTGCCAGACGGAGTGCATTGCCGGCCTTACGGATGTTGAGTTCACTCTCATTCAGTTTTACTTGTACTTTCAGGACGTCATTTTGAGGCTTTAGTCCATGCTTGTAGGCGCTTTCTACATTTTTCTTCAATTCAACGAGCACTGCGTTGTACTTGTCCGCCACTTTCTTCATCTCTTTGGCCTTGATGACTTGTGCATAGGCTTGGTCGGTTTTCACAATGACCTCCGATGCCGTCAGCGTTTCGCTCAGCTGTGCCATTTCTTTGCCCAATAAAGACATCTTATAAGCGGCACGAATTTTGCCGCCCATATAAAGAGGTTGTTCCACTTGTATGCCACCCATATACACCATGCCTATTTTATAGTTCATGTCTACTCCCGGGAAGTAAGCGAAGCCGTTGTTGGGCAGAAACTGTCCCGTAGCATCGGGCAGGAAAGTTGGCAGATTGCCGCCGGCTATGCCTAAACTGCCGTCTGCCGTACTGTAAATACCTGTTCCGCTGAGGGTGAAGTTTGGCAAGAAGTTCCCTTTGTAACTCCTTGCGGTGTAGCGTGCGCTTTCCGTCTGTTTGGCCGAAGCCGCCATTTCTTTATTGTATTTCAAAGCCATTTCCCTGCATTGCTCCAGTGTCAGTGTCTCTTGGGCAGAGATACCGGCAGAGAAAAGCAGTGCGGTGAGGATAATTATTTTCTTTTTCATTGTTACTCGTTTTTAATGTGAAAGAATAATGCGTATAGGATAGGGATGAACAAGAGCGTTATCAGTGTTCCGAATGTCAGTCCGCCCATAATGGATGCCGCCAGAGAACCGAACATGGCATCGGGCAGCAGCGGTATCATGCCCAGAATGGTAGTCAGCGCTGCCATGGTTACAGGGCGTAAGCGGCTTTGGGCGCTATCGACCAATGCCGTAACCGGCTCTATTCCCTGATTAAGTTGAAGGGTTATTTCATCCATTAGCACAATGCCGTTTTTGATGAGCATGCCTATCAGTCCCAATGTGCCTACAATTGCCACGAAGTTGAATGTTTTGCCCGTAAGCAGCATTACTGCCACTACTCCTACAAGAATCATGGGGAGACAACAGAAGATGACAGCGGGTTTACGATAATCCTTGAACAACATAATGAGGATGGCAATCATTAATATGATGGCCAGCGGGAAGTTCTTGAACAGGTACTTCATAGACTGGTCGCTTGCATTCTTTTCCCCTTGCCAATGAAGGGTGTAGCCGTCGGGTAGCTCTATCTGTTCTATCTTCCGGGCAATGGCTTGCCGCGCCTTCTCCGTTTCTATGCCGGGAGCGGGAGAGCATTGCACACGCTGGCTGCGTTGCCCGTTGTAACGGGGTACTACAGGATCTTCCCAACGGATATCGATACTCTTACTGATTTGTTTCAGCGGAGTGCTTCCCATAAGGCTTTCCACCAGTTCCTCTTTGCTCAAAGTACCGGCTTTGAGTTTCACGATGGTCTCCTCGTTCATCAGTCCGTTCAATGAAGGAAGGGTGGGGAACACTTGCGTGTTGCCCAGGTTTTCTATCGGTTGCCCTTTCTCATCCAGGCATTTCAGGTAGATATTGTCGCGGTGTATGCCTTCATAGAAAGAACCGATAGGTATGCCGCCGTTGGCGGAAAGGAGAGACATGCTGACATCACTGCGGCTGAGGCCGAGAGCGCGGGCGGCTGCTTGGTCGTATTCTATGGAAAGTACGGGTATCTGCGGTTCCCAGTCGGTGGTGATGAGGCATACTTCCGGAGTATTCTCCATAATGTTCCGCGCACTGTCGGCCAACTGATGCAGTATGGCCGGATCGGGTCCCATAAACTGTGCTTCGATGGGATATTTCTTGAACATCAGGTTGTAACGCTTCAGTTTCACGTAGGCATCGGAGTAACGCTGTGCCAGGTAGTTTTGTATTTCATCCATATTGTCTACAAGGTCGTCCGGTGAAGTGAAGTCGATAATCAGTTCGCCATATGAGAGGGAAGGGTTGGCGATGCTGCGCACGAGGTTGTAACGCCCCGGCGTACCACCTATCGAAGTGGTGACGTGAGTAATCTCCTTACGTGTTTTCAGATAGGTTTCTATCTCTTTCAGATCTCGTGCCACGCGGGTGGAGTTATTGCCTTCGGGTAGCTTGTATTCCATATAAAGCTGGTCATATACCATGTCCGGGAAGAACCCCTGGCGCATATATCCGTAGCCGAAAATGGAAAGCCCTAACAAAGTAATCATTGCCAGAACAAAACTCCAACGGTGTGCCAAACCGAAATACAGGGCAGTGCGCAAGAGTGCGTATGTACGGCCTTTGTACTCGCGTTTTCCGGTAGTGCTGACTTCGATTGCGGGGTGCAGCCTGCGGTCGGCCATTAGGGGAACATGGGTCAATGCCAACACCCAGCTCAACAGTAGAGAGACTGCCAGCACAATGAAAAGGTCGCGGGTATAGACGCCTGCTGTGTCCGGTGACATGAAAATGGGCAGAAAAGCGATAATAGCTATCAGGGTGGCTCCCAACAGAGGCATTGCTGTTTGGCGGCCAATGGCTGTCATGGCTTCCATGCGGTTCTTTCCCGCTTTCAGATCCACCAGTATTCCGTCTACGATGACGATGGCGTTGTCTACCAGCATCCCCATTGCAAGTACGAATGCGGCGAGCGATACGCGTTGCATGGTTCCTCCTGCCGTTTGCAGGAATAGGAACGAACCGAATACGGTGACAATCAGGCTAATCCCGATTATGACTCCGCTTTTGAAGCCCATAGCCAGCATCAGGATGACTACGACGATGATGACGGACTCAATCAGGTTAATTACGAAAGTGCCCAAAGAAGCTCCTACGCGTTCCGGTTGGTAGAATACTTTGTGGCACTCTACACCTGCGGGCAGACGGCTTTCTTTCAGTTGCGCCAGTTTTTTTTCTACGGCGGCGCCGACTTTCACAATATCCGATTTGCCGGAAGCTGCGATAAGAATTCCCTGGGCCCGTTCGCTGTCGAAGAACAGTTCGTTACGGGTGGGCTCTTCATATCCTTTCTCTATCCGGGCTATGTCGCGCATACGGAGCTGGTCGTCGTCATGCCCTTGTATCAGCATATTGCCGATGTCTTTCACAGTCTTGAATTTATCGCTGACGGTCACGCGGATACGGTTGTCTCCATTGTCATAGTAGCCGCTGTATGTGGTTTTGTTTTGGCCGTTCAGTGTAGCGAGAACTTCGGCAGGCTTCACGCCAAGGTTTGCCATGCGGTCCTGCAGCAGGGAGATATTGATACATTCGGGACGTTTGCCATACAATTCCACCCGGTCTACATCTTCCATATCGCTGATTTCCCGTTTGATGAGCTCGGCGTAGTCGGACAGTTCACGATCGGATAGTCCGTCGCCTGTCAGTGCATAGAACATTCCGTATACGTTGCCGAAATCATCTTTGACAATCGGGGTGCTTGCCCCGTCGGGGAGTAAGGCGCAGGCGTCGCTTACTTTGCGTCGCAGCATATCCCAGCATTGTTCCACTTCTTCATCCGGGGTGATGGTGGTCAGCTCTATCTGTATCAAGGAAAGGTCATTGTAAGAGTAGCTTTCTACATTGTCTATGTTCCCCATGCTGCGGATGCTCTTTTCCAATACATCCGTCACTTCCAGTTCCACTTGGTGGGCGGATGCTCCCGGGTAGGTGGTGACCACCATGGCGAGCTTTACTTTTATTTCCGGGTCCTCCAGTTTGCTCATCTGGTAGCAGGAGAGAATTCCGCCGATAAGCAGGACCATTACCAGAAAGTAGACCAGGTTACGGTTCTTAAATGCCCATTTACTTATATCCATATTACTGATATTTTAGTGTACATTCATGTTATAATAATCCGCCAATATTTGTCTCGCTGGCAACTGGCAGCGGTTTTACGATTTCTCCGTTCTCTATGTAGTGTATTCCTGCCGAAACAATCAGGTCTCCGGGTTTCAGCCCATCGGATGTGATGATACTGCGTCCGTCGCTCATCAGGCGTACTACGGTTACTTCGCGACTGCTTACTTTATTGTCGGACGGATTATATACAAAAACGCAGGCTTTGCCGTTTTTTTGCAGAATGGCATTACCGGGTACGGACAGATTGCGGGGACTGTCACTATCGCAACGAATGGTAACCATTGTATTCATGCCCGGTGAGGGGATGGGTTGTTTGTCTGCAAGCAGTTGCAGGCGCATGGTGTACAGCTGGTTGGCATTGGCTTTGGGAGTTACGCTGATTAACTTCAACAGATAGGTCTGCTCCGGATAAATGTCGAAAGTACAGTAATATTGGTCGAACTGTTCCCGACGGATATATTCGGCTGCCGGCAGGTTTATCTCTACTTCCGGTGCGCCACTGCTGATCATAGACAGGACAGGCATTCCGGCACCTATCGTTTCGTGCGCTTCGAACAGTCGTTTTTGTATATAACCGCTGAAAGGTGCGTAAAGCCGGGTGTATCCCAACTGGTCTTTATGATGCTGATATTTGGCGGTGATTTGTTTCAGTCCGTACACTGCTTTGTCGTTGGCGCTGGGGGTAGTCCCGTTATCTTTATATAGAGCCATCACACGTTCTGCCTCTGCTTTTATCTGCTTGTATTCGGCTTCGGTGGCATCCAGTTGCACTTGGTAGTCCGTAGGGTCCAGTTCGGCAAGCAACTGTCCGGCTTGTACGCGGGCGCCATCCTTTACATATATTTTCTGTATGGTTCCGCTGACTCTGAAGGCGAGACTGATGTCCTGTGCCGCCTTCACTTTTCCGGGATATTGCAAATAACTCTGCCCGCTGGCGGAAATAACCGTATCTATTTTTACTGTTTGGCATCCTTTGGCATCTTGTGTGCTGCCGTTGCAGGATGTAAGTGAGCATAAGGAAATGCTTGCTAAAATCCAATAAATTCGTTTCATAATCTAAGGTATATTAATTTGTGACAAAATTACTCAGTAACCGCTATATAGAAAAGGTTTATAAGCATTATAAACTGTTCTGTTTATGACATCCTGATAAGGAAAAACAGACTATTTCCGGTTTATTATGTTTTCTGATATTCGGCAGGCGTCATTCCCGTCATTCTCTTGAAGAATTTCGAGAAGAAAGACGGATTGGGAAAGTTCAATTCATCCGATATTTGGAAGATTAGCAGATTACTGTGCTTCAGTAGTACTTTTGCTTCAAGAATAACGGATTGGTTGATCCATTGCATTACTGTCTGTCCGCTTGCCTCACGTATAATGGTGCTCAGATAATGAGAGGTCAGGCATAGCTTGTCGGCATAGAAGTTGACGGAACGTTCTTGCTTACTATATTCGTTTACAAGGGCTATGAAACGGCGGAATATTTCTTCCTGACGTGAAAGGCGCAGGGAAGAGGTGGTATGTGTTTGCTCGTGAATATATTTGAGGTTACAAAGTAGGGATACAATGAGATGTTGTACGGTTTCACGACGATAAGGTGAAGAATGAAGTATTTTCCATAGCAAAATAAAGAACAGCTCTGTTTGGGTCCATTCTTCCTCATTAAGTGACAGTATGATACCGTTTCTTGTGTAAGTTTCCGACAAAATAAAATTTGGCATGGCAGGCAGGAAATTGTAAGCAGGCATTATGACCTGAAAATCATAATCGGAACTGATTTCCAGCATTTCTATCAAAGAATTGTTGGGGATTATGATAATCTTACGGGCAGATATCTCATACTCGATAAGATTGATGGAAATTCGTCCTGTTCCTTGCAAAACACGAATTATCCGTCCTTCTTTGGCACGATAGGGTTGCCTGATCTGGAATAATTTACTTCCCATTTGTATAAAACTTATAACCATACCCAAATCATCGTTTATAAATCGGTATTCAAGATTATTGATGATTTCCGGTTTGTAACGTATATCATCTAGTGCAACGTTTATAGGTTTGTTCTTTTCCATATCTATAAATAGTGAATAATTCAGTGGCAAAGATAATAAAGCATCCATATATTTTCCTTTTTTCATTAAAAAGCCGTACTATTAGAACATCTTTGCGGACAAATAGGTTGTAAGCATACTAAGTTATGCTTCTATCTTTGCATTGGCTAAAATAAATAAGAAACAGATATGAATATGAAACAAGCGATTTTCTCTTTAGTTTTCCTGCTTGCAGCTACATGGGCGCATGCCCAGCTTACCTTGGATGAATGTCAGCGCGGGGCGCAGGCGAATTATCCGTTAGTACGTCAGTATGGATTGATAGAAAAGGCACGCGAATATGATCTGTCTAATGCCGGAAAGGGATATTTGCCCCAGTTTTCCCTGTCGGGTAAGGCTACCTATCAAAGTGATATAACCGAACTGCCCGTCGAGATACCGGGAGTCAATATAAAGACTGCTCCAAAAGACCAGTATCAGGTGATGCTCGAACTGCAACAGACCATTTGGGACGGTGGGGATATCCGTAACCGGAAACGCCTTACACGTGCGGCATCGGATGTAGATATGGAAAAGCAGCATGTAGATATGTATGCCTTGAACGACCGTATCAACCAGCTATTCTTCGGTATATTGCTGCTGGACGAACAACTGAAGCAGAATCAACTCTTGCAGGATGATTTGGGAAGAACACATAAGCAGGTGTCAAACTATATAATAAACGGTATAGCTACTCAAAGCGATTTGGATGCCGTCAGCGTGGAGCAACTCAATACCAAACAACGCCGTATCGAATTGGAGACATCACGCCAGGCATACATAAATATGCTTTCTGCTTTTATTGGAAAGGAAATTCCTGCCGGGACCATTTTACAGAAGCCTGTTCCGGAAGATTCGGACGGTATGGGAACCGGAATAAATAATCGTCCGGAACTGAGCCTCTTCGATGCGCAAGGAGAACAGCTAAGAGTGCAGGAAGCTATGTTGAATGTAAGACTGATGCCTCGTTTCGGACTGTTTGTACAGGGCGCTTATGGCAATCCGGGATTGAATATGCTGAAAGATGAATTTAATGCGTTCTATATGGCAGGTGTACGTATGTCATGGAACTTTGGTAGCCTGTATACTTTAAAGAACGACCGCCGCAGGATAGACAATAGCCGCCGGCAGATAGAAACGGGTAGAGATGTATTCCTTTTCAATACCCGCTTGCAGGCTACACAGCAGGATGCAGATGTAATATCCATGCGCAGGAAAATGGCAGATGATGATGAAATCATCCGTTTGCGTGAAAATATCCGTCGTGCAGCTGAGGCTAAGGTGGAAAACGGGACGCTGACTGTTACCGATATGCTTCGTGAAATAACCAATGAGAACTTGGCGCGTCAAACCAAGGCGTTGCATGAAGTGCAACTGCTGATGAACATCTGGCAACTGAAATATACATTGAATAATTAAGAATTTTCTAATAACAATAAAACCATATAATATGAAATCGTTTAAATTATTTCCGGTTCTGCTTTTTCTTACAGCTTGTGGCAGCGGTATTCCGAAATATGACGCTACTGGAACTTTTGAAGCTACCGATGTGATAGTCTCTGCCGAAGCCACCGGAAAGATACTCACTTTGGATGTGGAAGAAGGTACAACATTGAGGGCCGGACAGGAAATCGGTGTCATTGATACTGTTCAGCTTTATCTCAAAAAGCTTCAGTTGGAGGCGAATGTTAAATCTGTGGAAGGGCAGCGTCCTGATATTCTGAAACAGGTGGCGGCCACTAAAGAACAGATTGTTCAGGCACAACGCGAACGTGACCGCGTGTACAATCTGCTTCGTGTGGGTGCGGCCAATCAAAAACAGTTGGATGACGCCGAATCGCTGCTTGAGGTACTTCGCAAACAACTCGCAGCTCAGAACTCCACCTTGCAGAACAGTGACCAAAGTCTGACGTGGCAAAGTTCATCGGTAGGCGTTCAGGTGGCACAGATTCAGGACCAACTAAAGAAATGTCATATTACTTCCCCTCTGACGGGAACTGTCCTTGCCAAATATGCGGAAGCAGGAGAACTGGCGGCGTCGGGAACCCCGCTATTCAAGGTTGCCGATATGGAGCAAGTTTATCTGCGTGCCTATATCACTTCCGAACAGCTGTCCGAGGTGAAGCTGGGACAGAAAGTAACGGTCTATTCGGACTATGGCAAGGAGGTCCGGAAAGAATATCCGGGCGTTGTCACTTGGATTTCGGACAGTTCCGAGTTTACTCCGAAAACCATTCTTACGAAGGATGAACGCGCCAATCTGGTATATGCTGTTAAAGTGGCTGTGAAGAATGACGGCATGCTGAAAATAGGAATGTATGGAGGAGTAGAGTTCAAGTGATCGATGCTATGCAGCCGGCGTTTGGGTAAGTCACCGTTTATAATTAAAATTCAATAACAGTATGAGTTCTGCAGTAACTGTCAATAATGTATTTAAACGTTACGGCCGGGTGGAAGCCTTGCAAGGTGTTTCATTGTCTGTCGAGCGGGGTGAACTTTTCGGCATCATCGGTCCTGACGGTGCGGGGAAGACATCCCTGTTCCGTATTCTCACCACTTTGCTGCTTGCCGATGAAGGCACAGCTACGGTTTGCGGACTGGATACGGCGAAGGACTATAAAGCTATTCGTGAGCGGGTAGGATATATGCCCGGACGGTTCTCGCTCTATCAGGATCTGACGGTAGAAGAAAACCTGAATTTCTTTGCTACGGTTTTCCATACCACCATTGAGGAAAATTATGATTTGGTACGCGACATCTACCGGCAGATAGAACCTTTTCGCAATCGTCGTGCGGGGGCTTTGTCCGGTGGTATGAAGCAGAAACTTGCTCTTAGTTGCGCGCTTATCCATAAACCGGATGTTCTTTTTCTGGATGAACCGACTACCGGTGTAGACCCTGTCTCGCGTAAGGAGTTTTGGGAAATGCTTCGCCGTCTCAGGGAACAGGGCATTACCATTATCGCGTCTACTCCAATTATTGACGAGGCACGTCAGTGCGACCGTATCGCTTTCATCAATGAAGGGAGGATACGTGGTATTGATACTCCCGACCGTATTCTGAAACAGTTTGCAGACATCCTTTGTCCTGCGGGACTTTTGCACGAAAAAGCGGATAATTGTGAGAGCTACGTAATTGAAGTAGACGGATTGACGAAACGTTTTGGCAGTTTTACAGCTGTCGACCATATTTCTTTTAAAGTGCGTCAAGGTGAAATCTTTGGTTTTTTGGGTGCTAACGGAGCCGGTAAGACCACTGCCATGCGCATGCTCACCGGATTGAGTCATCCCACCGAGGGCAAAGCCAGGGTAGCCGGTTTCAATGTCGCCACCCGGTCCGAGGATGTGAAGAGGAATATCGGCTATATGAGTCAGAAGTTTTCATTATACGAAGATCTCAAAGTATGGGAGAATATTCGCCTTTTTGCCGGTATATACGGAATTCCCGAACCGGAGATTGCTCCCAGAACAGACGAGTTGTTGCTACGTTTAGGATTGGAAAAAGAACGTGATACATTGGTGAAAAATCTGCCGTTGGGATGGAAACAGAAGCTTGCTTTCTCTGTGTCCATTTTTCATCATCCTAAGATTGTGTTTCTGGATGAGCCGACGGGAGGAGTTGATCCTGCTACTCGCCGCCAGTTTTGGGAACTGATCTATCAGGCTGCCGATCAAGGTATCACCGTTTTTGTCACTACCCATTTTATGGATGAGGCGGAGTATTGCGACCGTATATCTATCATGGTGGATGGAGTGATTCGTGCGCTCGACACGCCCGACAGGCTGAAACGACAGTTCGGAGTTGAGACAATGGATGATGTTTTCCAACAGCTGGCTCGTGAGGCTGTAAGGACGGCGGATTGATATTAGATATAAGACTTAAAAACAGATTGCGATATAACCATGAAACAATTCATAGCTTTTGTCCGAAAAGAATTCTTCCATATCTTCCGCGACCGGCGTACGATGCTGATCCTGCTGGGTATGCCCATTGTGCAGATCATTCTTTTCGGCTTTGCCATTACTACCGAAGTAAAGAATGTGCGTGTTGCCGTTCTCGATCCTTCCAATGATGTCGTAACTCGGCAAATCATCGATCGTGTGGATGCCAGTGAGTACTTTACTGTTATCCGCAGCTTGTATTCTCCCGAAGAAGCGGATCATTTTTTTAGGAAGGGGGATATTGATATGGCAATTGTTTTTAGCGAACATTTCTCGGATCATCTCTATACCGGTGAGGCAGAAGTACAGATAATCTCCGATGCCACCGATCCCAATATGGCTACCATGCAAGCCGGATATGCTGCAAATATCATATCCATGACCGGACAAGAAATGCTTCCGCCCGGAGTACGCACATCTGCAATTGTTCCTCAAGTCAAGTTGCTTTATAATCCGCAGATGAAGAGTGCATATAATTTTGTTCCCGGTGTTATGGGACTTATCCTGATGATGATTTGTGCAATGATGACTTCTATCTCCATTGTGCGTGAGAAGGAGACGGGAACGATGGAAGTGTTGTTGGTTTCCCCGGTAAAGCCCCTGTTTATCATTCTTGCCAAGGCAGTGCCGTACTTCGTATTGTCGTTTGTCAACCTGATTACGATATTATTGCTTTCGGTCTATGTGCTCCATGTTCCGGTTGCAGGCAGCCTGTTTTGGTTGGTGGTCGTATCGCTGCTTTTCATATTCGTATCACTGGCTTTGGGATTGCTCATCTCTACTGTTACTCACACACAGGTAGCCGCTATGCTGGTGTCCGGACTAATGCTGATGATGCCCACAATGTTGCTTTCGGGTATGATATTCCCTGTTGAGAGCATGCCTGTCATTTTGCAAAGCATTTCCACTGTGATTCCCGCACGTTGGTATATTCAGGCTGTGCGTAAACTGATGATAGAGGGAGTGGATATATCACTGGTGCTGACCGAGATCGGTATACTGGCTGTTATGGCGGTTCTGTTGATAACCGTTAGTTTCAAGAAGTTCAAGAACAGGCTGGAATGAAGTAATTTCAATTATAACAATTAGTAGTAAATACCTCTATGATTAAGTATTTGATAGAAAAAGAATTCAAGCAGATGCTCCGCAACTCATTCTTGCCAAAGCTGATTTTCATATTTCCATGTATGATTATGATATTGATGCCTTGGGCTGCCAACTTGGAGATAAAGAATATAAATCTGAATATTGTGGATAACGATCATAGCGTTGTATCCCGTCGCCTGGTAGACAAGATTAGAGCTTCTACCTATTTTCGTCTGACAGCGCTTCCGGCTACTTACGATGAGGCTTTGCTCGGTATTGAAGCGGGTACAGCAGATGTCATTTTGGAGATACCCTATGATTTTGAAAAAGATTGGATAAACGGTAAAGCTCCTCGTTTGCTCGTCGCAGCCAATGCGGTGAACGGAACAAAAGGGAGTCTGGGAGGTTCTTATCTGTCTTCCATCATCAGCGATTATTCTCGTGAACTGATGTCGGAAGCACCTGTAAAAGCATTAACAGGCAAGCCGCTTCCCCGTATCAGTGTTTCTACCTTGAACCTCTATAATCCTACTTTGAACTATAAGCTTTTCATGATTCCTGCATTAATGGTTATGTTGCTGACGCTGATTTGCGGCTTTCTTCCCGCACTCAATGTAGTGGGAGAGAAAGAGGCGGGGACTATTGAACAAATCAATGTGACACCGGTCAATAAATTCACATTTATTGCGGCCAAGCTGATACCTTATTGGCTGATAGGCTTTGTTGTGCTTACCATTTGTTTTGTACTCGCTTGGTTGCTATATGGTATTTTACCTGCCGGACATTTTCTTACTATTTATGTTTTTGCACTGGTGTTTCTGCCGGTTGTTTCCGGTTTTGGACTGGTCATATCCAATCATTCGGCAACGTTACAACAAGCCATGTTTGTCATGTGGTTTTTTATGCTCGTCCTTATTTTGATGAGTGGTCTTTTTACTCCTATTCATAGTATGCCCGAATGGGCACAATGGATTACCCGTATAAATCCATTGAGGTATTTTGTTGAGGTGATGCGTACAATATATCTTCGCGGCGGTGGCTTGGCCGAACTGTTTCCTCAATTAGGAGCCTTGCTGATTTTTGCCATAGTTGCTAATATTTGGGCTGTGAGAAGTTACAGGAAAAGTAGCTGATTTTGGAAATTAACTTCGTGTTTGTACGAAGTTAATTTCCTATTGATACGAAGTTAATACTTTGCACTATATAAAGTTAACTTCTTGCATGATTGGATGTTAACTTTTTGTTCTCTCCTTTTTTAACTCATTTTGCATATTTTAGTGCTTCGTGAAGTGAATTGTTTTTTGTCGACTTTTTAGCGTAAATAATTAACGAGGTAAAATGTCCTGAATAGCGAATTCGGCTTTTCATGGAAAAGTGGGTAAATACTGAATGGAATTAAATAGTGGAAAATATGCGTAATTGTTGGCAATTATTTGTATTTCAGAAAAATATGTGAAT
>UMHL01028207.1_pt1 | contig 30234 bp, 43 predicted proteins | sample 1965551 | NCBI WGS metagenome assembly UMHL01 (sample SAMEA4836100, study PRJEB28245) | human gut metagenome | biome: gut microbiome; material: fecal sample | place: Denmark | collected 2008 | reverse complement strand
CTCACCGCACGCCTTGCCAATTGCGCCGACGAGGGCGAACGGGTCAGAACACCCTCTAGAAGCCATTCTTTGGGGTCTTAGACGGGCTTTCATGCCGAACCCTAGTACTTTTACCTCCCAGCGCCGAAAGGCCCTCAGAGACGCCTTTTTTCGATTCCGACGTGACCTTTGCCGCAGCCATGGCGCGGACGCGTCGCCAGCTGGCCGCCGTCGGCGGGCTCGGCCATGGCTTGGCTCGGTCCGCCCATGGAAGGCTTTTGTGTGATACCGCCATGGAAGGTCTTCGCGCGACACCGCGGAGGCCGTTCGGCATCGAAAACCGGTGGATGACGACCATGTGTGAATGGCGGCTCGTTTTTGCCTCCGGGACCATATGCGAGGGCCGTTCCTACAGCGTCATTCCAACGTTTTCGAGGTGTCGCGCCACCACTGCGGCCATGTCGGCGGCGGGTTGGCTTGACGGGAACGGCCAAATGGCGTGTTTGTGTCTTGGTTTTGGCTTGTTTCCAGCGTTGAGCCTGTGGATAACTCAAGTCAGTGGCAACAAATTCTGTGATGGAATTGTGAACAAAACTTCAGATTCAGCGAAGACCACACAAAGTTCGGCACCCTCGACACGCCGTGTTTTGTCGACCCCATGGTGTATCACGCGCGTGCACGAGAATGACCCTCCCAAACCCCAATAGATGTAGTGTGTAGGTGTAGGTATATATGGTATGTTGTTGTTGTTGTTGTTGGTCTATATAGATATAAGCGCGTGACGTGCGCGCGCGCGCGCGCGTATACACCCCCCCGAGCATGGTTGTCAAGTCGTGTTCACATAAAAAGGCAAAAAAAAACCCTAGAACACCCGGCTACGTTTTCCTACATCCTACGTTCCGTGCGGAAACCAACGATTTCCGACGCGCCGTAGTTGAAAACTCATAGCGGGTGTGCTAGGGTTGAACTTGTCGAAAAACAATCTTACCACAGGAGAAACCCATGAGTTACACATTCCGCAAGCCGCAGGACCCGCCAGCGCTCGACATCAGGCCATACCGGAACATTCCCAACGGCCTAGCCCGGGAAGTAAACGCCCTTACCATGGCCGCCCAGAACAGCGAACACACGTTCATCGACGCACGGCTCCAGACCGTCGCCATGCCCGTCATGGACGGCACAGGCAAGCCACGCTGGAACGACGCGTACTACGACGCGTTCTGGTCCCTCCGAAACGGTGACCTGCGCCTCAGCGAAGACGGCGGCACCATGTACGCCCGCGACACGAACTGGCTCGGCGGAGACATCCCCAACACGTGGCACCCCATCAGCAGCCTGTCCGAGGAATTCGGCTTCCCCACCGGAAGCCACGCCGTCCGCAACCTCGAACCAATGTTCCGCGCCGAAACCCTCAAACTCCCCCGCCTCACGCGCGGAATGATGTTCGGCAACACCGCCTTCCACCCGCAGGGCAAACACAGCGTCGTGGCCGAAAACGCCGACGAAAACGGCGCATACCTGTACGTGGACAACAGCACATGGCTGTACGACAGCAAGAAAACCACCAAAATCGTCGAAAAAGCCAACAAGTTCATCGCCCAGCTCACCGCCGACGACGCGAGCCGCGAAAACCTCCTCCGCATGTTCGCCACCCCCTTCCTCGAACCGTACAAGCATCTCTTCTACGTGTTCTACGGGCACGGCGGCGACGGCAAAAGCTTCCTGCTCGGACGGCTGGGCGACACCTACCCGGACAAGGCCGGAGGCATCGGCATCAAAGCCCTCAACTCACCCAGCGTGTTCGAAAGCGGCAACGAGGCGTTGAAGCTCGACGGCCGATATTGGGTGTACGACGAGGAAGGCGACATGCTCACTGACAAGGACATGGGCATCATCAAACGCATCGCCACCGGCGACACCATCCACGCTCGCGGCGTCGGCCGCAACAGCGTTAACGTGCGCTCGCAGGCCACACTCGTCATCGCAAGCAACCATCCGCTGGCAACCAGCAACGGCGACGCCAACATGCGCCGCCTCGTGCCCGTCATGTTCTCCGGCCGCAAAACCCCGCAGCAGATGCAGCCGTTGGCCGACTTCATCGACGAATACGGCATGACCCCGTTCATGCTCGCGAGCGCCATGCTCTGGGCCGACAAGCCGTTGGACGACGACATCCATCGCGACATCAGCTTCAACGACAGCGAAGGTGACTTGGACGAACGCGCCATGTGGATTGTCAACGAAATCTGCGAGAACGGCTTCGCCGACACGCGCGCCTGCCCGTACATCGGCCACACGAGCGGTAACACGTACAAGATGCTCGGCGTCGGCCTACGCAACAAGCGCATCGACGGCAAAGTCTGCTCCGTTCGCATCGTCATCGACGAAGACCGATTCGCACCATACCGTGAACGCTACGAGAAGGAGCTGAACGAAACCCGCCTCCCCCTGCTCGAAGACCTGCCCGTGCCCGAAGCGCAGACCGACATGGAACGGCGTATCACCGAATGCGGCGAAATCGTCGACATCAAAGCGCCAGAAGGCTTCAAGCTCCACAAGGAGTCGACCGACCCGAACAATCCGAAAACCGTCCGCAACTGGAAGAACGGCACGCAGGAAGACACGGTTGAAATCGGCCAAGGAGACGTGTACGCCGTCATCCCCCAGCCCGGCCACATCATCATCGACATGGACGCGCCCAAGGACGACCACAGCCGCCACGGATACAACATCCTCCGCCCCATGCTCAAACCCACCCTCATGGTGCATACGCCCACCCACGGCGGCGTCCACGCCTACTACCGGCTCCCCGAAGGCTGGACCGGCAAGCTCAAGAACACCAACCACGCCGACGGCATCCCCGTGGACGTGAAAGTCGATGGACGCGGATACGTGCTCGGCGCCGGTTCCAACATCGACGGCATCGGCTTCTACCAGCTGGTAGGCGACGAGACCGACGTGCAGGAAGCGCCAATCGAACTGCTCAACTGGCTCATCGAACACGGATACGGCGTCGAACCCATGCCGAAACCAGCCAAGGTCATGCCCGGCGCGCCGCGCAACGGACGCCCGGACCTCACGCCAGTGCCCGAAGGACGCAGAAACGACACGCTCTACAGGTGGGCTTGGGGACGCCTCCACAACCATGAAGACAACGAAACTAACATCCACGACGAACTCGTACTCCGTGGCCACATCAGCGGCCTTGGAGACGCCGAAATCGAACGCATCTGGCAGAGCGTGAAGGAAACCGCGTAACCAACCCAATCGGCCGCTTGTGCGACACCGGCGCGCGACACGGGGCGGACGTGACAATCCGCCCCGTCGACCACGGACTGACATGCGACCACGAATACCCGCAGTGCGGGCAAACACTAGACGCATGCCACGTGACCGACGACAACCGCATCATGTTCAACATGCGGACTAGAATGATAACCACGCGCAATGTCAGACTGGCATGCGCAATCATCGGACGAAACCTAGGAAAGGAGCACGAATGCGCGACAAGCTCACCGAAATCGCATACGGAGCAATCGTCATCATAGTGACCGCCATGCTCGCAATCGCATGGTATTGCGAATACGCGAACACGCCGGTGCATTACACGACGGTACAAACCTTTGATGAAGGCGGCTTCGAACACGACTGCCTAGTCGTAACCTACAAGAAGGACATGGCACTTGACTGCACCAATCCAAACGATTGAGAAACAAGCCCGCGCAATCCAAGAAGAACTCGGACGGCACCTCGCCTCACTGCCCAAAGACTTCGACGATGCGAAAACACTGAAAGCACAAATAGACCTACGCAGGGCGTATAATGCTGCTACGGACATCGTGGAACTCACGATGAGGCTTAGACTGGAAAGGCTGATATGAATTTTCGTTCACGATACAACCACATCCGACTAGTGGAAGGAACAGACCCGAATGCGAACGGTACCGGAATGGGAGGCTCTGAAGGCTCGAATGGAAGCGGAGCGCAGGAGCCGACAATCACCCAAGCCCAGCTCGACGCCATCATCAGCCGAAAGCTCGCCAAGGAACGCGAAAAGCTCGAAGCAGCCCAGAAAGCAGCCGAAGACGCCCGAAAGCTAGCCGAGGAAACCGAGAAACGCGTCAACGAGGCCCGCGAGAAAGGCATCAGCCTTGGCCTGTTGCAGGCGAAGCGCAACGCCATCGCCGAACAGTACGGGCTGAGCGCCGAACTGCTGCCGGAAGACGAGACGCGTCTCGACGAATTCGAGAAGCAGCTCGCGGCAAGCATCAACAGCCGCACGCGCGTCACCCCCGTGACCGTCGAACCGACAGCCAAGACCCCCGACTGGATGGGAGCCGCCCATGCGTGACATCCGAATCCTAAGCATGGTGATGCGCGACGAAAACGTTCCGGCGACACTCTCAGTCTTCGACGACGACATAGTGGTGACAACACCCATGGAGTTGGATGAAAACGAGAAGGACAAGCTGGTAAAACGTTTTGCCGAACGCATCATACAGCTGGGACTCTCGATGCACGACCGGAAGGAAAAGAATTGACCGACGAACTGAAGCCGCTCGCCACCGTCGAAGACACCGAAGCATACCTGCGCCACAAAGTGCCAATCGACCTCGTGGACTATGAGGAACGCAAACGCGGAGCCGCTTCCAACGTGCTCCGCATGATGTACCGCAACCAAGGCGACGATTTGGACAAGCAGGTCACGAAAGACCCGCTTACCCGCCAAATGGTCGCAGACATCATCGGCGTCAGCGTCGCGCAGGACGTGAGCCGCAAGGAAAGTGCGTCCGAAAGCGACACTGACCTGAGCGCGTTCAAAACGTTCACCCAAACGGCGGGCGGCTACAGTTTCACCGGCGAATGGCGAGGCAACACGGACGACGTGTTCTTCACCAGCAACCAGCTCAAACAACTGGGCGTCGGACGCGCCACCATAGCAAGGTTCCAACTCTGATGCACTACGGACTCAAAACACACGAAATCACCATCACCACCGGCGACAGACAACACACCGTCAGGGGCATCGTGACCGTGAACACCACAAGCGAAGACACGAGCACGTTCGACAACATGACCGAAGTGAACTCGCTCACCATCCACGTCACCACGCCAGACACGCCACCGGAAATCGACGGCGGAGAACTCGAATACCATGGGAACACCTACCACGTCACCTCCATTAAACCGCCGATAGACCCCGAGAACAGGGTGATGTTCAACCCGTTCAAATGGAGCTTCAACGCGAAGCAGGTGCAATACTGATGGCACGGCTCAAAGGCGCCAAAATCATGGTCGCCGCACCGAACTCGGCAACCAACCTCGTAATGCAGTCGGCGGGATTCCAACAGGAGTCACGCCGCGTCGCATCACGAATCATGCCGCAGCTGCGGATGGACTCATACAGGGGCAAGCCGCCGTCCATGACCACATACCGCACGCTCAGCACATTCAAGGGAACACGCCGAGCCGGAACGGAAATCAAATACCACAAGACACCCCATTCCGGTGACACGCTGAAAGGACTCGGACTGTGAGCAAAGACAACGAAATCGTCAACGACATCATCGACGGACTGGCGCAGCGGCTCAACATGCGCGTATATGACAAGTATCCGACAGTGAAAAACACCGGCCAGTATCCGCTCATCATCGTCACACGCCAGAACGCGTCCGACATCACCCCCTACATCCGACACTTGGACATCGCTGTCACCGTGGTGACACGCGAACTCTCGGGCGAAGCCGACAACACGCTCAGCGCCGAAATCGGCGACGCCCTGACCGACTGGTACAACCAAAGCCAGTGGGACATCATGGGCGCCCCACTGCTCAACACCGCCGACATCCAACCCACCAAAGACGGGCGCACGTCCACCGTCTACGACTACCAGCTGGAGTATCTGAGTTGAAGAGCACACAGGAGTCGGTCGAAGACCTCATGGAAATACTTTCACCGGCCGCAAAAGACATCATCACCGACGAACAAGTCAGGCAAGCCCAAGCGGCCGCAGCCAGCGGCGACAAGCATCTGGCCGGAAGGGTCTTGGGAGACATCTGGAAACAGGTCGCCGAAAAATCCGCAGGATTGGAGCTAGAACGGCTCGACTCCGACGCCTTCGGCAGGAAGATAGGCTGGCTTACAAGCCAACAGCATTCCGAAAAAACAGTCAGGGACTTCCTCGCGAAATACAAGCGGGAACTCGCCATCCAACCCATGCAGGAGGCTACCAACAACCTGTTCGCCATCGACTCGACGACCGAGGTCGTGCGCGAGGCGGTGGGCGAGACGTGCCCATGGTGCCTCGAACGGTGCGGAATATGGCATCCATACGACGCGAACCATTACGGCGTCTGGGCCAGACACGCCGGATGCGACTGCAAAATCTACGTAAGGAACAACCTCGCATGACCCCAACCATTAGCAACACCAACCGCCATGAAAACCCGACGCGCCGCACCACGGTGAAAACCGAAATGGTATGATGGTATCTGCAAACAACGGTACCAAATGGCCGAACACTTAAGGAGGAACCATGGCAGGGAAAACTGAAGAAGCCCTCTCAAGCCGCATGGAACAGGTCAACAGACTTATCGACAAAGCATACTCGGACATGGAAGAGTACGCCAAAAAGGCCGAAACGTCGGACGATGACCGCGAATACAACATGAGCATGGCCGCCAACGCGCAACGAAACTACGTCAGCTTCATGCAACTGCTCATGACCATGACAAAAAACTTCGACGAAGCGGTGAAAGTCGATTCGCACAAAAGCAGGACCACCGCCGCCAAAGCACCGAAAACCACTCTTCAGAAACTCGTAGCGAAGGAAGCGAAACGCTCATGACACTCACCATCGTGGACGAACAGGCAATCTCATTCCCATGGATTGAACTCGTCAAGAACGCATACTCCATGCGCGTGCGGGTCACCAATTTCAGCGCGGTCGGCAAACGCAGCTTCACCCGCATCCTTTCCAAAGCGGTCGGCGGAGCCAACTCCTACTTCCTCATGCAGGACGGAGACCCACTCAGCACCGACTACCTCCCCTCCGAAGACCTGCAACTGGAAAAGGTCTCCGCAGTGGGCTTGGACGGACGTTGCTACGACGAGAACGCCAACGAAATAAACGAAAACCTCCGATGCCTTACCCTCAGCCACGCGCCGGTCACCGACCAAGCCGTACTGTTGGCGCAGCGCGCCATGGTCATCGAAGGACTCATCTCCCAGAACCTCGAACACCTCATGCTGCCCGAACCGGTCGTGGTCGGCACGTCGCCCGATGTGGTAATCAAAACCGACCCGAGCAAGAGCGCGTCCGATTGGACGAAATTCGACGCCAACGACGACCACGACACCATCGTCCGGCCCGAAGTCAAACGACTTAGCCAGTGGGATAACGGACAGCTCAAAACCCTCCTGCAAAACACGGCGCTGAGCTTCCAAATGGAAACCGGGCTCCCCCCGCAGGACGCGCAGGTTCTCGACACGCTCGGCGCGACAACCCAATCGTTGGTGTCGAACCGTGAAAGCTTCGTCAGCCGCATCTACACCATCAAACAGGATTTGAACGCCGTGTTCGAATCATTGGACATCACATTGGATTACGAACTCACATTCCCGCAGACCGCGCAGGACATCGCATCAATCGGCGACGCCTATGGCAAGGGCGCCAACGCAGACATCCTCAAGAAGTATCAGGTGGTGTGAAATGCTGGTAAAGAATCCAAACTGGAGGGCGAACGTCCGCCCCACGTCCGACGTGGCAATCATGGCCGCTGAATACGTGAACTGGGGCCGTGGTAACACAATCCTCCCATTTCAGGTCGAATTCCTCAACAACGCCTTCCAACGCAAGAAGGATGGCACTTGGAAATACAAGCGTGTCGCATTGAACATGCCGCGACAGAACGGCAAGACCAAAATCCTCACCGCCCCAATCCTCTACTACCTGTTCGTGCTCGGCCTGAACGTGCTCGTCACCGCGCACGAGCAGATTGCCGCCAACAAAATCATGGAAGACCTGAAGGACGCCATCGATTCCCACCCCGAACTGAAATTCGAAGTCACGCACTTCAGCACCACCATGGGACGCGAGCGCCTACAGTTGAGGAACGGCGCGTTCGTCCGGTTCCGCTCACGTAAGAGCGCTTCCGCAGGCATGGGCGGCACGTTCGATTTGGTCATCTTCGACGAGGCGCAGGAACTCCGTTCAGAATACGAGGCGATGATTACCAAGACGCTGAAGACGCGCCGCATGGCAATGATAATCTACACGGGTACGCCGTTCCTCCCCTCGTCCATCGGCGACACGTTCAACGTGTTCCTTGACAACGCGGAAAACGACGACATGGCGTATGCGGTGCGCTACGGCATCGACGACGAGACGGCGGACATCGAGGACGAGCAGTTGTGGGCGCTCACCAACCCGCTCTACCCGGACGTGATTCCACGCGAAGCGTTCCTCACCGACGTGGCGATAGCCAAACAGGGCGGCGCTGACGGACTCATCGATTTTCGCATCCAAGACTTGGGCCTATGGTGGGCGGACAGCATCCCTCCTGCAATCCCGATGGACTTGTGGGACAGCGCCTACTCCGACCTGCAACATGACCGTGACACGCTCGTCTACGCGCTCACCTTCGACCCGGCCACGAGCACACTCGCCTTGTCCGTCGCAGCCAGCACCGAAGAGGTGACGGTCGGCTCGCAGCATTACGACAAGTGGGCGTACATCATCGGTGAAATCGTGGACGAACGTCCCACCGCCGAATCATGGCAGTGGGTTTCGGACGAGCTGAAGACACGACCACGCAAGACCACGCTCATCTTGGATGCTGGCGGGTTGAACAATCCGATAAGGGACATGCTGCCACGCGGATTGAACGTCATCCAATTGAGCGGCACGGAATTCCTCGCCTCCCAGCAGGGATTCCTTGACCTGCTGGAAGAGGGCCGTTTCAAGCATACGAACAACCCCCAGTTGACCGCCGAAGTGCAGAACGCGCAGAAGCTCAAATCCGGTTCGAACGACCAATGGAAGTTCGCGCCGATACGCAAGACCGAAACCACGGCCGGGTTGAAGGGCGTCAGCATCGCCGCATGGTATCGTGGCGTCAACCGTCCGAAGGAACGTCAGGTCAGGGAGGTGATTGCCTGATGGGCAAGGATACGGGGCTCTACCATCGCAACCGCACTATCCTCTGCGAGCGCACCAAACGCACTGGAGCGCCATGCTATTATTGCGGTGCGCCGTTCTATTGGGGCCGCAACACGGCACATCCGCTATCGTTTACGGCTGACCATGTGATACCGCGTGCGGCTGGCGGAAGCGACAGGATGGACAATCTCGTCCCGGCCCATATGCAGTGCAATCGAGCCAAATCAGACCACATAGCAAGTCCGGCGACACGCCGGACGCGAACCGCGACGAGAAGGTGGTAGAATAAATACCGTTACGCAACAATGTGTGACTCCTCTCTTGTGATTCTGGTTAGCACAGCACCCCGTTTGACGAAAGTCAAGCGGGGTGTTATCTTATCTCTAGGAGATGGTCGGCAGACAATCGGAGCTTCGTCCGCCACGCCCATCGACCAACTCCCCAAAACGTACCGACTTGAACAGTCCAGCACAGTCGTTAAACAATGCAGGACACTACCCACGGGTAACCGTGGGGTCGAGGCGCACACAGCCGGAAACAATCGTGGTAGAGGTCGAGTCGGGGCCGCAATGCAGAATGCCGACATCATTCACCACGAAAGGCAACCCATGTCCCTAGCGACAATCGAACTGAAGCCCGGCTTCGTTGACCGCAAGCTGATTTCCGAACAGCCAGCAGCCGGAGCCATCGCCAAGATTTCCAACAGCACCCCAATCGACCTCATCGGCACCCAGATGCAGACCGTCGACTTCTCCGGCGAAATGGGCATCTTCGGCGAAGGCGCCACCGGCGAAACCGAAGCCGAAAAGAAGAAGTCTTCCAACGACGCCACCAACGGTGTCGTGACCATCAACCCCATCACCTTCTACATCTCCTATCGCTTCCCGAAGAAGTTCCTCAAGCTGTTCGGCGTTGACGGCGCCTACAATCCGACCGACGCCACCTTCCGCGCCGGTTCCCCGCAGACCATGCTTCAGAGCATCCTCGCGCAGCCGTATCAGGCCGGAATTCTTGACCAGTACCGAACTTATGTGAATCGCGCAATCAGCCGCGCACTCGACTTCGCACCCATCTTCGGCGTCAACCCGGCCACCAAGGCCGCGTCCACCGTCGCACGCACCAACGGATATGTGCTCGACAAGGCCGGAGACATCAGCTACACGCCGGGCACCGGAGCCGAAGCGGCCACCGCGTTCAAGCAGGCCGTGCGACAGGTCGCCGCACAGGGCGACGCATCCGCACAGGGCGTCACCACCTCCACCTACCTTTCCGCAATCGGCGACGGCCTCACCGCTAGCGGCTCTCCGACCCAGTACGCCTCGGATGTCCCGCTCATTGGCAACATGGTCAACCTTGGCGGCGTCACCCTCGCAGCCTCCAACACCGTGTCCGACACCGCCGCAGCCACCGGCTCCGGCCAGCTGACCAACAAGGTGCTCGATGCGGTCATCGGCGACTTCGCCAACCGTTTCGTGTGGGGCGCAATCCCGCTGTCCGGCATCGAAGTGTTCGACTCCGGAAACCCGGACAACTCCGCCGAAGGCGACTTGGGCGCAGTCAACAAGGTGATGCTCCGCACCGAAGTCGCAATCGGATGGGGCTTCATCGGCGGAACCAGCAAGTTCTACGCCATCACCCACGCCACCAAGTGACCTCACGCATGGGCGGCGGCGATGCCGCCCATGCCTTGTTTTAAACGCCAACAACGAAAGGAAATAAGATGGGCTTAAAGCAGTCTTCCGCAAACGTGACATTCTCGAAGCCGGGCGTCAGCGCCAACAAATCCGGCTATATCTGGGTCGCCCCACTGGGCACCGCAGTCCCCACCGACGCCACCACCGAACTGAACACCTCATTCGTCGGCCTCGGCTACCTGTCCGAAGACGGTCTGACCGAACCCGCATCGTTCGAACCGGGCGATGACATTGTGGCCGCTGGCGGCGATACCGTCGCACAGGCCGACCCGACGTTCTCCAAGACGTGGACGGGCACGTGCATCGAGGCGCTGAACGAAGACCTGCTCAAGGTCGCCTACGGCTCCGCCAACGTGGCCGTCACCGGCGCCACCGAGAGCAAGGACGGCACCATCACCGTCAAGGAGCAGGCCGGAAACCTCGAACATCACGTCATCGTCATCGACGAAATGCTGAAGGGCGGCCGCAAGCGCCGCAACGTGATGGCGGACGCCACGTTCCTCATCACCGGCGACATCAGCCACGTGCATACGGCTCTCGTGAACTTCGAGTTCACCATCACCGCCTATCCGACCGCCACCTACCCAGCTCAGACCCAGTACATCACCATCCCAAGAGCGTAAGCTCTCCGAATCCGACGCTGACAGCCACCGTATCTGACGGTACGGTGGCTGACGGCGGTGCGATGTGGATTTGTGGAGACTGGGGACAGGCTTCGCCATGGTCACGCGATACCGGCGTGAAGATGGTCAAGGGTGATGATGATGTCTACACTGGTGAACTCTCTCTTCCGAAGGAACCCAGTTTGACATCAAGATTCTGAAGTCCACGGTTTCCACGACGAGAGGCGGCGACAACAAGTGGTCTGCCGTCAGGTACAGGAGCACGCTGAACCTGTCCGCATCGCACGATTTCGGAGAGTTCACCGACAATCTGATTCCCAACGGCAGCTTTGACGAAGGCCCTGTGAGGTGGGCGCCAAGTGATTTGATTGTTTACCGAGACTCGGCCAACACCCCAAACTACATGATGTTTGTCGGTGGCACCGTGGCTGCATCATGCACTTCCGACGCATTCACCATTCCACCAAATCAGACACTCCGTCTCAGTGGGTACATCGCAACCTACCATCCACCAGCTGAAGGCGTTGTTACGATAAAGGCCGTCACGCCTCAGCAGCAAACGCTGCTTGAAGCTAGCCTCAAAGCCGACGGGCATGGCGCTTGGATGCAGTTTAGTGAAACATTCAGGTCTGCCGACGTACCGACGGAATGTCGGCTTGTGCTATCGAACGATACTGTTGGCGAACAATATTGGCGAGTGGGCTTCGATACGCTCTCGCTTGTCAGCCCGTGACCAACATACCCCGCGCCGACCACGGCGTGGGGTATACTTATATGGAAAAACGACTCACGAAAGGAAAACCAATGGCAAAACGCAAACCCACCATCACCATCGAAGACTTCAAGGACGGCTGGGCCGACGCCTATGCGAAACTCCTCCGCAACCGCAAATTCCAGCAGGCAATCCACTCCGAAGGCGTGGAAGATAGCATGGAAACCGTATGGCTTATCGACAAGCTCATGCAGGGCGTGCTGACCGAATCCAAGTACGAGCAGCTCATGACTGCTGTTGACGACGACATCATCGACGCATGGGAATACCTGTCGGGAAAATTGCCGACAATTACGGAATCACCGTCGAAAGACTAACCTATGCGATAAACCCCGACAAGTGGGATAGCCAAATCTTGGCCGACTTCGCAAGCCAGTATGGTAGCCCACGACAATACACCATATTGGAACGGGCGAAACTCATAGGCACGTTCGGAGCGACAGCACGACTGCTCGACATCATCCAACAGTCAACGCTCGCCCCCTACTCCGGCAAGGGACGGAAACCGAAAAGCGTATTGCCGGAAAACCGGAAGAACACCAAGAAGGAGGATTACGAACTCGACTCGATGAATACCGAAGACATCAACGAGGCGTTGGGTCTTCACCGAAAGGAATAGCAGATGGCAAAGGGCAGCATCGCAACCGCATGGATACAGGTACTTCCATCGTTGGAGGGCTTGCAGTCCGCACTTGTCAAGGCAAGCAAGGGCGCGGTGCTCACCCCCGCCGTCCAGCCCAAACTGGCGTCAGGCACGAGCCGACTCTTCGCTTCGCACGGTTTGGGCATGTCCAGACTGTTCTCCGGCTCGTTCAACAAGAGCCTTGACCTGCAAGGCGGTGTGAAGGGCGCGCTCAGCAGCGTGTTCTCCTCCTTCGGTTCCAGTGGTCGCCGTTCGGCCGACGCTTTCGGCAATGGCTTCGCAACCCTCGACATCAACAAGTATCTGAACGCCGCAGCCGCCATCGCAGCCGTGGCATCGGTTGGCAATGCCGTCAAAAACGTCACGTCCAACATCATCGAAATGGGCAACCAGTGGGGTCAGACCACCGCCATGCTGAAAAACGCGGTGGGCGACGCCGGGGATTATAAAGGCTCGCTCGAAACGTCGTTGGAATACGCGAACAAGGTCGGTGTCGCAACGGACGATTTCATTCAGTCAGCGGCACGCCTGCGCACGCTCGCGCCGGAAGTCGTATCCAATTACGGCGACGCTGCGAAATTCACCAAACTGCTCGACATGAACATGATTAGCACGGGCGCATCCACGCAGGAAGCGTCCAGTGCCATGCGGCAGATTACACAAGCATTGGGCAAGGGCATCGTCAACGGCGACGAGTTGAATTCCATCATGGAGAACTCGCCGCAAATCGCACGAATGCTCGCAAAGCATCTCAACGTGTCCGTGGGTGAACTGAAACAGTTGGGCAAGGAAGGCAAAATCAGTGGCCAAGCCCTCTACGATACTGTGTTGGAGAATGCGGACGCCATCGAACAGCAGTTCGCATCCATGCCCGTCACGGCAGACCGCGCGTGGAACAGCATCAAGAACACGGTCGGCGCAAGGTCGGCGGAAGCCGCCACCGCATTGTCAGCTAATCTCGGCAAGACATTGACCGCTATCTCCAATTCGGGCATGGTGGACACGTTCGGCGAAATGCTCGCAGGATTCGTACCATTGTCGAACGCTGCCTCGGCGTTGGCTTCCACGTTCTTCAACCAGCTTGCGCCAGCCGTCAACAAGGCGTTCGACGCGCAGCAGGTCGAACAGTTCCTCAGCCCGTTGACGAATCTCATCAGCCTGAACTCGCAGAACGAAAACCTCCTATCCTCCATGGCCGACATGCTGAACACGGTGGGCGTCGTCGGCACTGCCGCGTTCTCCCTTTTGGTCGCCACGAACGACCGGTTCGCATCCCGCATCCCGTTCATCGGCAACGTGCTGGTGGGCGTGAAGAACACGCTCATCAAGCTTGGTTCCGACTTCACCGGCGTGTTTGGAGCGGCGGTGTCTGCTTCGTCCGCAGTCACCGACAAGCTCGCGTCCATGGCCGACGCGATGGCGAAAACGTTGTCCGAGTCGACGAAGGCGCAGAACGCGCTAGGCAAGTTCAACGTCGCGTTCGAAGACTTGGCGACTTACGCGTTCAGTTTCGGCGAGAAGGGCGCGGCGGGCTTCGATACCGTCCAGCAGGCCGCGTCGAACCTGCGCAACGGCGTTGGACAGGCGTCCGACAATGTGAAGCTTCTGCAAAACGGTCTGAACGCGATGGGCTCCGATGCCGAAGCGCTTCCCGAAGCGTTCCTCAAAGCGTTCGAAACCCTCAACACCGAAGTGGATGCCGCCGCACGGAAGAAGGCCCCATCCCTCGTTCAGGCGTTCCGTGACATCCGTGCCGCCGCAGGCACCATCGTGGTGGACTCGAACATCTACCGTTCGCTGGACGCCGCAGGACAGGACGCCGACATCTACCGTGACAAGCTCGTGCAGGTTGGACGCGAATTCAAGGAGCTTACCGGCTTCAAGATTCCCGACATGTTTCTCCCCTTGGTCGGCTCGGCCGTGTCCGCGTCCGACAGCATCATGCAGACGTTCGACAACCTGAAGACCGGATTGTCCAACTATGCGTCGAACACGGCGCAGCAGTGGGCTCCGGTCAAGGAGATTCTCGTCGAAGTCTTCTCGAACGCCGCCGCATCCGTCAAAACGAAGATGGAAGTTATGCGCGCCGACATAGAGTCCGGCGTGCTCTCCATGGTCGAGAGTGTGCGAGGCAAGGCGTCTGAATTCAAGGTGGCGTTCAGTGAAATGCTGGACGAGACCGGAATCCGCGACACCGTGTCGAAGTTTGGGGCTGTGGTCGGCAATGGGCTTTCCACTGTCAAGGGCGTGCTCAAGTCGTTCGGTTCCGAAGCGGCATCCGTATTGTCCGAACCGTTCGGCGGTCTTGCCGAAAAGGTTTTTGGCTCGTTCAAAGGTCAGAATCCGTTCGCTCCGTTGACTTCCGCCGCGAAGACTCTTGGCGCTGGATTATCCGCTACGGTTGGCGGCGCCGTGTCGCGTCTTACAGGACGGTTCGGTCCGTTGGCGTCCGCTGGAAAGACCGCGTTCGCCGCCATCGGCTCCGCAGCGTTGAAAGTGTCTTCCGGCGCGTTGAAGGGATTCGGCGTGGCCTTGAGAGGCGTTGGCACGGCAATCAGCGGGATTGGCGACATCGCATCCCGGCTTGGTGTGACCGGTGCGATATTCACCGGTCTGACGGCCGGATTCCAGACGCTGTTCAAGCTTGACCCGTCCCAGATGACCGGCAAGTTCGATGAATGGCAGAAGAGTCTCGACAGCGCGCTTATCGGCATCCAGACGAAACTGCCCGCCATGGCGAGCGCGTTCGCAGCCGCCCTTCCGCAGATGGTGGTGAGCGTCACGGCCGCGCTGCCGGGCATCGCCAACGCGCTCATGAGCGTTGGACAGACGCTCGCGCCCGCGTTGATGACGATATTGCCGAAAATCACGCAAGCGTTCTCCGACATGTTCGCCCAACTGCCCGCCCTCATCTCCACGTATGGACAGCCACTGCTGGAAACGTTCGGAACGTTGTTCGCGACATTGGCGGGCCAGATTCCGTCGCTCATGACATCGCTCGGTCAGGCGTTGGTGGCTGGCGTTCAGGCCGCGTTCAGCGCAATCAGCGACAATAGCGGCGCCATCGCCGGATTCATCAGCGGATTCGGCGAGTCCTTGGCTTCCGGCCTTCAAACGTTGGGCGCCGCCATCGTGGCCGCGCTCCCCTCCATCGGTCAAAGCATTGCCTCCGCGTTGCCGACGATGATTCCCGTGTTGATATCCGCCCTTACGAGCGTGATAACGTCGCTTGCATCCGCATTGCCGGGCATCGCCGTCGCCATCATCAACCAGCTGCCCGCAATCATCGGCGGGTTGGTTACCGGTATCGTCAACGGTCTGCCCACGCTGTTGAACGCCTTCATCAGCGTGGTGTCCAACATCGCCGCGAGCTTCCCGGGCATTTTCATGGCCGTTGTGGGTGCTATTCCCGGGATTATCGGGAACATCGCCCGACCGTTCGCCGGGTTGGCCGATCAGATTCTCGGCTTTATCAGAGGCATTCCGGGCAAAATCACCGGCCTGTTCGCCAATGCTGGCTCGTGGCTCATTGAATCCGGTGCGGCGTTGATGAACGGTTTCAAGCAGGGCATCCTTAACGCGGTCGAAAGCGTGAAAAGCGCGGTCAGTGGCGCGTTGAAGAAGGTGCGAGACTTCTTCCCGTTCTCTCCTGCGAAGGTCGGCCCGTTCTCCGGCTCGGGCTACACCAGCGTGTCCGGCGAGCATCTTATGCGCGACTTCGGCAAGTCCATCGGCGCCCAAGGCGCGTTCGTGCGCGGTCAGGTCGATGACGTGCTCGGTTCATTGGATTTCGACCAGATTGACGCGGCCGGTCTTGGCGTGGTGTCGAAGCCGCGTCTCGCCGACTATACTGGTAAGGTGGCGGCTGGCGAACAGCGGTATGCTGGCGGCGTCCACATCGACAATGTGGTGGCAAGCCCGTTGAGCGACGTGGAGCTGGTGGCCCGCCGATTCGGATACGCTTTGAACAATGAGATGATTGGAAGTGTCAGACCTTGAGCACGATAACCGTCACCGTTGGTGACATCACGCTTTACGGCGATGCCGGACACGAGTTCACGCTGGTGTCCATGAGCGGGTTCGACGATTTGCCGTCAGCCAAGACCGAGCAGGACGCTTGGGCTAGGGGCGACGGCAACGCCGTTCCCGGCGCGACATATTATGAAGGGCGCACCATCACCGTCAACGGATACTATTCGACCGGCACGGTCGAGGATACGGATGAGATGATGCGCCGTCTCCGAGGCATGGCCGGACGTCTGGTGCCTGTCACCGTGCAGAAAGGTGTTGGCGTCGCATTGTCGTGCGATGCGGAACTCAGGTCGATGACCGTGGACGAATACCGGTATCGCGGCAAGGCCGCGTTCCAGATTGGCCTACTCGCGCCATCCCCCTACCTGTATGGGCCGCTGCGCTCGCAGACGGTCGGCGTGCCGGCGGACGGCGAAGGCATCGCCGACCCGCTGCTCGACCCGCTTACGGAAGGTGAGGTCGACAATCCGGGACGTGTCGCCATCACAGGAAGCGGTTTCGCTCCGACTCATCTTGTCGTGAAAATCAGAGGCGGACTGTCGGAAGGTGTGCGCATCCACTGCATCGAGACCGGCGAGGCGGTCGAATTCCACCGTCAAATCAACGCGGACGAAACGATGGTGTTCGACTTCGACAACGAGCGCGTCCTGTTCCAGAACCAGTCGGATTTGAGCATGTTCCTCACCGAAGAGAACTGGTTCCGTCCTCACGGCGATGCGACGATACAGTTCACTCCGCTGGGCGTGCAGTCCGGCATACCGTCGATGACGGTCGAATGGAAGGAGGCTTGGAGGTGAAAATCTATCTCGCAGACCTGTTGACCGGACGCCGCATCATCCCGCTGCCGCATACTTCCGCCGAATGGGAGATGAGGTTGAACGACACGGATTCGCTCACCGTCAAAGTGCCCATCTATGCTTCGTCCGACGATACGCGCGTCCAATACATCGCGAACGATGCGCGACTGTTGGACTTGAGGAACACCGCTGCCATCGGCAAGACGGTCATGGTCGCCGAAGACGATGGTCTGACGGTCGGCGGCGTGCTCATGCGTCGTGACTATGACGCCGACTCTGGCATTCTCACCTTGGTGGCGTCCGGCATGTGGACGTACTTCGACCATAGGACTATTCTTCCGGCGAAGGCGATGGGCAAGAGCCTCGTCAAGTCGGACGGTTCGCCTGACCCGCAATACGACACGTCGTACAGGAACGTCACATGGAACACGATCGCACGCAATCTCGTCGAACAGGCGATGAGCTGGCCGCACAGCAATGTGCCCGTCGTGTTGGAAACTGCGGAGACAGGCAAGTCCGAAGCGAACTATCAGGCCGTGGACCTCAGCTATGTGGGCGAGGTGCTGACGAACATCACGAACTATCAGAACGGTTGCGACATCGGATTCTTCCCCACGCGCACGGCTGACGGATTGGGGTACGAGTGGCATATGAAGACCGGGCATCCATTGCTCGGCGGCGAAACACACTATTTCAGCGCGTCCGCCATGCAGCCGGGCATCGCCTCATTGTCCGCGACGGATGATGGAGACAAGCTCGCGTCGCTGCAATGGTTCACGTCCGGCAAATCCGATGACAAGACCCTCGTCGTGTCCGCCTATACGGACATTCTGGACAAGGCCGGAGCGCCGATATGGGAGAGCGTTGATTCCAGCCATTCGACCGTGAAGCTGCAAAACACGTTGCAGGCGTATGCGAACGAGGCCGCCGCCGTCTACTGGCAGCCCGTATCATCCACGGAAGCGAAAGTGCATCGCGGATACCTGCATTCCGTGAACCAGACGCTCGCCAATTATACGGTGGGCGATTACATCAGGTTCACGACGAAGGGCGACTGGTATTACGTGGATGGCGCGCATACGCGGCGCATCACCGGCATCAAGGCCGATGAAAGTTCGAATTGGATTACGTTCACGTTGGGAGACGTGTTCGACGGTGTGAAAGTGACGGTGGAATAATGGAAATCGTAGTGCATCAGGGCGAGTCGACGGACGGCGCCGCACCCGTCTCCGACGATGGCGACGTGCTCAACGTGAAGAACCCGGCTCAGGAGACCAACAAGCTCGTGTCCACGCTGAACGAGTACGGCCGACGCCTACGCGAACTGGAGAAGCCTTCCGGCTCGCAGTTGACTCAGGCGATTCAGAAGGTGTTGGACATCAGCGCGAACATCGACCAAACGGTAGCCGCGTCCATCAACAGGAACTCGTATGACAGGGGGACCATCGACGCGAAATGCAATGCGTGGAATTGGGGTGTATTGCCTCCGGGCCGTGGCGGCACGAATACGACAAACGCCTATAACAATGTGTTTTCCGCGGGCTCGTGGCGTGCGGCGTGGGTATTGTCGGACGGCACGATGGGTACGGCTCAGTCCAGCCGCAAGGTGAAGCAGGATTTCATAATGCCGGATATCACGTTGGAGCAGATGCGTGCCGTGGATTGGACGCTCTACAGGTTCATTGACGATGTGAACCGGAACGGCGATGGCGCGGCCATCCACATCGGCATGATTGCCGAAGAGTTGGACGACAACGGCTTGGGGCAGTTCGTCGAGTATAATGATGATTACGAGCCGTGCGGCATCAATTATCCGATGCTGAGCGTGTGGGCGATACATGAGGCCCATCTCGCCCATGACCGCATCGACCGGCTTGAGGAACGTTTGAAAGCGTTGGAAGGAAAGATTGATAATGACGTTGAGGAATAGTCTGTTCGCGGTGTCCGGCAAGGCGTCGTTTTTGGATGCTCGCCGTGACATGAGCGGCCTGTTCGTCTGTGATAAGACCACGATGATGCCGATTGCGGGCATTCTCGACCGCTCGCAGGACAATCTCGTGACTGGCCGTAGCGATTCCATGAGCGTGACGGTGCATCCGTTCAACGCGGTGCTGAACCGTTACGGCGCGCTGCTTATCCAGAACGATGGAGACGTGAAGGTGCCGTTAAGCGCGGCTCCGTCCGCGAATTCGCGTATCGACGTGGTGTATGTGAAGCAGAACGAGACGCGCTCGCCGATGTCGGACGGTTCGGATGTTCCGGAGTTCGGCGTGGTTAATGGTGTCGCTGCGGCGACGCCTGTCGCACCAAGTGTTCCAGATGGCGCTTTGGCCTTGGCCCAAGTGCTGCTTCCGGCTGGCGTGTCGAATACGGCTGCCGCTGGCGTGGTCATCACGCAGACGTATATCGGCGCGGCCATGAAGGGTGACATGCTGCAAGTGCAGACTTCAGCCCAGCGCGACGCCATGACCATGGTGCCGGAAGGCACGCTGCTGCATAACGTGGCCGACGATTGCGATTATCTTAGGACTCCAAGCGGCAAGTGGGCCAAAACACGGGATACCATTAACCTGAAGGCGCCATTCACCAAGGATTCTTGGTGGCTTTCACGCGACTGGGATACGGTCATCGTATCCGGCAATATGAAATACGACGGTTCAGGCCAGAATAATCATGCCGCTGCGAAAGAAGTCGTCCCAGTCGGATGGAGACCATATGGACTTATCTCCAATGCTGCTTATGGTGTCGTGGGCGCCATAAACACAGGCTGGTGCAATTTCGTCCAACCGGACGGAAAAATCATCATGCTTGGCAACACCAACGGCGTGTATTCCGGCGTGACCGGAGGATGGCAGTGCAGGGAATGGAGAGCCTAGCCGAATGAGCACTGACATCATCGTCGCCCTAGTGACCGGCTTATGCGCCATCGTGGTCGCGGCCGTCACTTGGGCGCAGAACAGACGCGGCGATTTGAGCGAAGCCTACAGGCGGCTTTCGGAAGCCCAATTGAACATGCAGCGGGAAATCGACCGGCAGGACAAAAAGCTTGCCGAGTTCATTCAGGAACGCGACGAGCTCCGCTTTCAGGACGATTTGAAGACCTCGTACATTCGTGCGATGGGGCATTGGCTGAACGAACTCTGCAAGGTTCTCGACCCGGCGTTCCTGCAACGGTATCCGAAGCCGAGTCTCCCCGACGCGTTGAGGAGTACAATAGAACCGTTGGCGGACGCCAACAGTAAGGAGTAGAATATTGTTCAATAAGGATTTTTGGATTGACACGTTTGAGCGTGCAATCCGCACCGCATGTCAGGCCGCATTGTCGGCTGGCGTGGTCGGCGGCGTCGGCCTGTTCGAAGTGGATTGGTTGAACGTCTGCGGCATCGCACTGGTTGCGGCCATCGCAAGCGTGCTGACGTGCGTGGCTTCGAGCGGCAAGACCGATTCAATCAGTCCGGCTTCCTTCGCAATGTCCGACAGGGCGAAGGTGCGCGGCAAGCATATTGCAGGCAATGAAATGGAGGTTCCAGAATAATGAGGATTGTGGATATCAGCAATTGGAAGGCCGATTGCGACGTTTCCAAGATTGACGCCGATGGCGTCGTGGTCCAGTGCACTTGGGGCGCGGGCGAATGTTCGAACGACTATGGTCTGGTGAATTCCGTGTGGGTCGGCGCCGATGCGAAGATTCAGGCAGCGGCGGCCCGTGGCATGGCGGTCGGATACATGCACTATATCCGTGGCGTGGGCGCTTCGGCGGAAGCGTTGTTCTTCGCCGAACACACCAAGGGCTATCTGAAGAAGTTCGTTCCGGCCATTGACTGGGAGGCTGACGATAACGCCGCTTGGGGCAATCGAGCCTATCTCGACGAATTCCTCTACCAGTACATTCGACTGACCGGAGTGAAGCCGCTCGTGTATGCTTCGCGTTCCGAAATCCCGTTTATCAAGGATATCTGCGCCAAGCATGATTGCGGCATTTGGGAGGCGTGCTATGCGTCCATGGATGCGGTCGGCTGGCAGGACGCCAACTCGATTTGGTCGTATGTGGCGTATCCGATGCGACAGTACACTCCGAACGGTCATATCGGCGGCTACGCCGGTTCGCTTGATTTGAACTATTTCGCTGGTGATAAGACCGCTTGGGACAAGTATGCCGGTGTTGGAGCGAACACTCCTGTGAACCCGGCTCCTGCCCCGGTGGTTTCTCCTTCTCCGACCGTGGTCCCCACCACGTATGAGGTGGTTGTCGATGCGTTGAACGTGCGTACCGAACCGTCGTTGAATGGGCAGGTTGTGGCATGTTACGGTCACGGAGGTAAGGTCGTGTTGGATGGTTGGGGCGTTTATGCCGATGGCTTCCTGTGGGGTCGTTATGTCGGCGCTTCTTCGGGCCAGCTAAGGTATATCGCAATCGGCACTGAGTCCGGCAGCGACTGGTATTTGACAATGTGCCGTTAGTCTGATACGATAAGGACCGTTGGAAGTTATTCCAACGGCCCTCCTTTGGTTTCTCCCAAGCCCCCGCACGGTGACTCATGCGGGGGCCTTCTCTTTAATCATCCGACAGTACGCATATCATGTCCGCCACGATGGCCGTAACCACGTATACGATGAAAACGCGCGTGTTCCACGCGCCGCTTACCAGCATGATGGTTGCGACGAACCCAAGCAGGATGATGGTGCAGACGACGAGCTTCAGGGTTTCCATCAGAACTTGTCACCTTGCCTTTCCTTCTCATTCGTCACCGCGCAGCCTCCAACATTTCGTGCAATATCCGTTGTATGGCCACATCTCTTTCGTGGTGAGTTTTTTTCAGGCAATGCTTGCATCGCTTCGGGTCGAGGTGGGCCAGTGCTCTAATGACACTCATCTGTATACTCCATTCTTTCCTGTCCGTTCTTGTCCGTCGACACCGGGTCGATTTCCTGCTTGCAGGCTTCGCACGGCATTTCCGGATACCATTTCTCCAACGTCATATATCGCCCGCAGTTCAGGCATTGACGAAGCAGTCTGATACTCATATCATACCTCTACAGCCGGTTGTGGGGCGTTCTGATGCTGATAGTGGCCGACCATGCCGTAAGGGTTCATCGAGGCGGCGTTCAGGTATTCGAACGACACTTGGCCGATTCTCATGCCGGGCTTCAGCATGATGGGGAAACTGTTCTCGTTCTTCAACTCGACTGTGATGGTTCCGATGAATCCGGCGTCGATGAAGCCTGCGGTCACGTGTGTGCAGAGTCCGAGTCGGCCAAGACTGCTTTTCCCGTCGAATCGTGCCATCATGTTGTCTGGGAGGCTGATTTTCTCCACGGTTGCGCCTAGGACGAACTGTCCGGGCTGAAGCATATAGTGTCCGTCGATTTTGACGGGCTTGGCGTGAACACCGTGCAGTGTGTGGTCTCCGCCGTCAGCGTAACCATCTTCCGCATCCATGGTGAAGATAAGGATGGTGTCCTGCAAGGTCACGTCATACGAGTTGGGGTTCAACTGTTTTGACGTGTACGGCAGGATGAGGTCTCGATATTCCACGAACCGTTCGATGGTGATGTCGTTCAGCATTTTTTTCTCCTTACTCGTCGCAAAGGCGCTGCAACAGTTCCTTGTCGCTTATCGGTTTGATTTCATACAGGTACATTGCGCATGCGGATGGGTTTTCCATATTCGCTTCAGCCGGGAACCGTTCTTTGAGTTCCTGCACGGTCATGCCGGTCAGCTTGGCGAACATGCTCCATGTCCAAGGGCTGGCCTCATAGTCGCCGAACGGGGTCGTTTCGAGGATGATGGCGTTGCCGAGATGCGTTCCCGTGAAAGCGTCCGTGAATACGAAGGCCACAGTCTCATATGGCGACATGGATTCGCGCACCACGAAGTTTGTTTCCCCGGATTTTATCTTCCGCCATTCCTCACGGCCCACTTTCAGCCGCGTCACAGTGCGGTTATCGCTGGTCATTTTGTCTTCCTTCCTGCATGAACGCCAATGCCATCACAAGATAGGCGATGGCGTCCAGATACGAGTCTTCCTTGGTGCGGTCGTGTTTGATGCGTTCGATTTTCAGTTCGGCCATCATGATTGCGACTTCCACTTCCGCGTCAGCGCAGTCGAACCATCGTTTGGAAATGTTCTGGAACATGGTTCGTGGATTGCTGTATTCTTCGGCTTTCTCCCCGGTGAGCATGTTGTTCACATGGATGAGGTTGTCGGCGATGCGCGCGTAGATGTTTGCGTTTTTCACAACCGGTAGGTCGAGGGGGGTGTCACTGGGTGTTTTCGACCCGTGATTGGCGGCTGGAATCGCCTTGTTGACGCGTTCCATCACGTCATCCCAACTGTTGTTCTGTCTTGATGATGTCATCGAGTGTTTTCCTTCCTTCTATCACGTCCATGACCTTGCGGTTCCATGGCGTGTCCGGTACGAGTATGCGCTGCCGTCCCTGATAGGGGCTGCCGCGTCGAACCAGTCTTCTGTTGGCCTGATCCCAATCGGCGTATGTCCATGGAAGGTCGAGCCATATCTGGTCTTTGATGAGATGCTGCAAGCCGTCCACGCCGGTGCCCATGGACTGCGGGTTGGCGACTATGAGCCGGTATCCTTCCCGTTCTTGGTCGGTCATGGTGAGGAATGTTTTCGCGTCCGTGCATGGCGTCCAAGTCCGGTAGATTTCGTCTCTCACCGCTTTGAATCGCGTCCATACGAGCAGTGGTGTCGGGTCTTCGCGTCTCTTGGCTTCATCGTAGACTGCCTTGAGTTTGGATACGCCGAACCAGTAGGATTCTCCACGGTCTTCGGTCTTGTAGGCGAAGCCGTCGTCGAGTTGGGCGAGTTTGACGGCTGCGGCGCTCGCGCTTGCCGCGTACACGTCTTCGGCGAGCTGGTGGGTGTTCATCCACTGTTCGAGCGCCGCATCCTCCTGTTCGGTTTTCGGGGCCGGGAGCCATTCGGTTTGCGGAAGCGGGTTGCCGCCGCGTCGGATGTCCAACACGAGCTTTTGCAGTTGTCGGCACGCTTCCTCGACCATGGGCTGGGAATACGTGTATTTGACCACTGTGCGCCCTTGCACGCTCATCGTGTAGGGTTTACCGTATCGTATCCTGAAAGCCCCTAGAGTACGCCAAGAATCGCCTAACAAGGCAATCCTGTCCTTGGCGTGTGGATACATGACAACGGTCTGCCCGTACAGGTCTTCCAAATCCTTCGGAGCGGGCGTGCCGGTCAGCATCAGCACGTCCTTGGCAAGGTCACTGATGCCTTTCACGACTTTGAAACGTCCGCTCCTAGGATTCTTCACCATGTGGCTTTCATCCACGATGAGACTGAAACCGTCCGGCACTCCGCCAAGCTTGGCGGCCATGTTGTAGGACACCACGAGGAAACGGTGGTCTTCCGGCCAGCCATGCTTGCGGTAGTCTTCGATGGTCAGAGCCTTGCCGTGAGACCATTGGCTGATTTGCGGCAGCCAAGCGGTCTTCACGACGCTTGCCGGACAGATGACGAGGATATGCTCCGCATCATCCAGCAGGTCCATGCTGCGCTTCGTCTTGCCTGTTCCTGCCTCGTCGAAGATGAAGGCCCTCACTGCGCGTCCTTCCCGTGCTCAGCCTCCCATGCGGCTATGCGTTCGCGTCCTTCAGGCGTCTGCTTCCATCTGCGCCATGTCGTATAGCTGACGCCATGCTCTTTCATGAACTTCGCCTGCCATTTGCGGCATGCGGCCCTGCATGCCTCACGATGCTGCTGCCGGTACAGCACCCAATAGGCGAGCATTCTCTCGTGGTTCTCGTTCATCCACTTCTTTTTAAGCTTCCGCTTATGCTCCACTTTCTTAGGTGTCATGTCGGCATAGCGGGTGACGGTCTTCTTTTTTTTGGCGGGGGGCATTGGCTTGGGCTGGCGCATCTTTTCGATTTCAGCCCGGGCGACTTCGTTAAGCCAGTCGAAAATGCTGTCATTCATGGTTTTCTCCGTGATGGTTGATGGTGTCGATGATGCCTTTGACCACGCCTGTGAGGATGAGGATGGCCGCCGTGGTGCCAAGCACGGACAGGACGGCTGCGAATATGTACAGGCAGTTCATCATGAACTCATGCATTTTTCTGCTCCTTCACCACGCTAAGTCGCGTGGTCGATGATGTTTTCTGGAATGGGGTCAGGTCGGCTGGATGCTGGCTGAAATACGCCTTGTAGTCGGTGGTTGTGCGCGTGGTTTCCGCCAGTCGTGCGACGTGCCCATCGCATGCCACTCGTTCGCCGGGGTGTTCGTTCAGCCATGTGGCGAGCTTTTCCTTCAGCGCTTCGTACCGGTCTTTCGCTTCCAACAGGTCGGCCAACAGTTGTCGTCCGCCATTGTCCGCGTCCGTTGGATGCGCCGCGCGCTCGTATTCCGCCGCATGCTTTTCCAGTGCATCCGTGTCCATCACGTTGGAAACGGTTACGATGACGAGCGTTTCCTTGATTCGCTTGGTGATGGAGTCGGGGCTCAGTGTCTCCCATGACGGGGGGCGTTGCGCGTAGATGATTTCCGCATAATCCGTGTCCATCATGCGGGCTTCTATCTGCGCTTGCGCCGAGTATTGGCTGCGCTGTTCGGATGTGAGGAACGCATAGGAGGTTTTGCTTCCGGTTTTCACTTCGACGGTGTGTAGGAAGCCTCCATGGTCTCGGTATGCGGCGTCCAGTGAGACGTGCAGGCGTCCATCGGTGTAGAAGCTGTTGTCATACCATGCGAGCTGTCCGTTCTTCAATTCCTCGACGGGCGTGTTCTTGGCGGCGATGGAGAGTCGCAGTTGCTCCGCGTACAGTTTGACGAGCATTGGTTCCCAGATGCTGCCGAACCGTAATGCCGACTGTACGGCGGGGACGTCAGGCGGGGGGGATGGCAGCTGTCCGGTGGCGATGAAATGCGCGAGACTTGACGCGCCTATCGTTTCCTCGCGGGCTTTGAGCCACGTCTCACGGTCTTGGAAGACCTTGTATGTCAGATTTTCTTTGTCCATTTCATTTTCCCTTCCGAATCGACGATGAGAATGTCGTGGTATATGTTCGTCAAGTCAACCAAGTTCCTGTAGAGCAGGATGGTGTCGACGGCCTTCATGCCGTATAGGAGCATGACGTTCGTGTTGTGTTCGGCGAGCATTTTGAGTTCGCGGCATTGGTCCGGGCTTGGCCTTCCCTTCGTGCGCTTCAGTTCGATGAACCATACATTGCCGAGCGAATCGACGGCGGTCACGTCGGGGAACCCGTTGCGTGAGCGTCCTTCCGTTTTCTGCACGTACCATCCTTGCTGTTCCAAGGTTCTGATAAGACGGTTTTGGATGGTTGATTCCAATGGTTCCGGCTTGCGGTTATTCAGTTTCGGCATTGGCGTTCTCCTTGATTCTTACCGCGCTGACCCATACCGCGTATGTGCCGTCCGGCTTTCGGCGTGCGACTGCGGCGTAGTCGACGTTTGGCTCGGTCCATGAGGTGATGTGTTTGCGGATATGGTAGGCGATGGCGTTCGCGGTGGTGCGTTTCCCGTATGAACGGTATTCTGCCCATCGGCCTAGATTGCGTTTGAGCATCGCATTGAATACGGTGTCTGCCCGGCTGTTGGCGGGGGGTGTGTCTAGGAATTCCTTCATTCGTTTTCCTTCGGTTTGAAATATGCGGGCATGATTGACTTCGGTATGATTTTGCCTTCGCGTTCCAACCGTTTCGCGCGGGGGAACAGCCAGCCGCGCGACACGTTGAGCGCACGCGCGGCTTGGTCGATGCTCAGGCAGGTGGTGAGTTCGTCAATCAGCGTGTCATCACTGTAGTTGATTGGCGCGTTCATGGGTGGCTAGAATTCCGGGTCCGGTTCTTCGACGCCCTCGTCGTCGACGGTTAGCTGCTGATATACGCCGAACTTGTGGGGGGAGGGGGTGTTGTTCTTTTTGACTCGCAGCAGCTGCACGCCGGTCAGGAAGTATGTGAGCTTGCCTTCCTTCGTGTTGCCGATTTTGAACGCCACGTTGGCGAGCGTGCCGTCGCCCGGCTCTTCGGCCAGTTCCACATCATTGGCGTTTTGGTCTACGATGCTTGGCTTCCACTTGGACGAGAGGTTGACAAGCCACTTGCCGCGCTGGGGCTGCGTGCCGTCCTTGATGGTGATTAAGTCACCGTCCTTGTAGCGGAGGTTGTCGCCGTTGGCGCGCACGCCCAGCTGTTTCGCCGCCGCTACGAGTTCCTTATGCACGTCGCCGTTCTTGGGGAAAGCGAGCTGCAACTGGTAGTTTGCTTCGATGCCGCGCTGCTTCGCTGAGTCGGACTGATACTTGTCTTTGATGTGTACGAATCGGATTTCGCCTACCGCTTCGATTTCGAGCATGTCGTTTGCCATTGTTTTTCCTTTCGTTGGCCCCTTGCGGGGGTTTTGGTTAGTTGAATTCTTCAGTGAGGGAGGGGCGTGGGAGTGGTGCGGCTGTTTTGCCGTCGTCGTCCATCACGGTTGTGAGTCCAAGCAGATGGATTAGGGCATAGCGTCGATAGTAGGTTTCGAAGCTGCCGACCTGTTGGGCTGCGGTAGCGGGATAAGTGTAGCTGCTGCTCGCCGCCTCGCCGTGCTTCACCATGTCCAAGAGGTTTTCGCACTCGTGCGCGGACTCGTAGACGGCCACGGTCAGAGTGTTGTATACGGTTGGCATGTCCGTTTGCGCTCCGACTATCTCGCTCGCGCATACGGCGGTCCAGCCTAGGCCATGTTCTTCCATGCTGTCCTTGACGAGCTGCCATACGTCGTCCAGTGTGGCGTACTTGTATCCGTATCCTTCTGTTGTGCGTTTGACGGCTTCCACCGACTGCTGCACTTCCATGATTCTGGTGAACACGTCGTGTCGTTTATCGTTCTCCATTGTCGTTGCTCCTTTTTTTGAGTTCGTTTTCGATTAGCGTCTCGTTTATGGCGAACCGGTATGAGTATTCCACGAGGTCGTCGAAGTCGCTTTGGGTGTGGGGCATGTGTTCGTTGATTGCGTGTCTGGCTATGTCGGCAAGGTTTTCGTCCGTCGGGTTCGACTTGTACTCGTCGGTGAGGTCCCCTTGCAGCCATGCGGCGAGTGCGTTTTGGTAGTCTCTGGCCGCGTATGGTGCCGCCATGTCGTATACGATTATGGTTGTCACCGCGTCGATTCCTGCGTTGAGCGTCCTGTCTGGCAGGTAGGTGAGGAACGTTTCTACTCTATTGTAGAAGGTTTCCATTTTTGCCTCATTTCTTTGGTTTCATTATTTATTACATCATGGTGTGCTGTGCGACACGCCCGAAGACTTGTCGACCGTTTGCGGTTCGGTCGGCCATTGCGGCCGCTGTCCCTTGATGGGTTGGCCGACATGTCTCGTACCCCTGCGGGACTCGAACCCGCATGTGTGCCGCCGGGGCCGGATGGTCAGGCGGTCAGCCAGTCGATTATCCTGAACGTCTCCGCGTCCGTCGCGGACTATCGCGGTCACGGTCGGCGTGTCGATGTGCACGATGTAGTCGGCGAGCGGCACGAACCGTACCGTGGCGTCGCCCTTTGTCGCGGTGATGTTGCCGTTGCGGATGAGCCTCGGTTCGTACCCGCGTTCGGTCATGTTGTCGATGAAAGTCTGCTTGTCCATTTCATTCCTCCTTGGTTGATGCTTCAGTATACTACACTGTATACTGTTGTCAAGGTCGGCGTGTCGCGTCACAGTTCACTGAGAACGTACACTTTGCGCCATGCCGACCCAACGCCGTCAATCGGGTTGCCGTCCCTGACGGCCTTGCGCAGCCACGACAGCGTGACGCCGTGGAACGTGTCGTCAGCCTGGGCAAGGAACTCCTTGACATGCCTCAACGAGGTGGCGCCCAGGCATCCCATGCCGATTTCCACGGCGTATGTCGTGATGTCCTCGTCGGAGTATGTCGGCGTGACCTTGGCGACGACCGTGCCATACGACTTGAGAACAAGCTGCATGCCGTGTTCGGTGTCCCAGCGCTCGACGAACGCCTTGCCGTAGAAGGACTGGTGCGAGTCGTATAGCGGCTGCAATTCGAAGGTTCCAAGATAATCACTCATTTCAATCACTCCTTGTGGTTCGGTTGGTTGGTTTGGTTCAGGCGATGGGCTGGGCCATGCCGCCTCAGGCGTGAGCACGCCCTCGTGATAGCGGTAGAGGTCTCCGGTCGAGGTGAGGAAGTGGCCCTCCCCGCCTCGGATGTAGCCTTTGCCGCTGAGTCTCTTGTTCATCTGATCACTCCTTTGGTTGATGCTTCTAATATACCGCACTTGGCGTTTGTCGTCAAATGCGGCGTGTCGCGTTCAGACAGCGGCAGCCCGGACACCCCCAAGCTCCGCACACGCCTCCGGACGGTTCGCAGCGGTCAATGGCATGAGCTCACCCCGTGGCAGACGCAGACCCCCCCCCGGCCATGGTGACAAACACCCCCTCACCATTCAACGACACCAACAAAAACAAGAACGATTCCCAACAAAGGACAAGGAAAGCCACCACCACACAAGGGGGGGGAACCCGAAAACAACACAAGCC
>UMHL01036928.1_pt1 | contig 33635 bp, 30 predicted proteins | sample 1965551 | NCBI WGS metagenome assembly UMHL01 (sample SAMEA4836100, study PRJEB28245) | human gut metagenome | biome: gut microbiome; material: fecal sample | place: Denmark | collected 2008 | reverse complement strand
GCTTAACTTATAAATATGTGTCCAGAATTTTGGGTACATATCAAAACTTGGCGGTTACTTTTGTAATCTACTATTTCAGGCTAACCATCTATCGGTAGCACTTTTATATAAATATACTAACATTCAATCTCTTCCATGTCAAACATATATTCTTTTTTAATAGTCTACCTTGCCAGTCAATGACTGAATTAAATATCCTATATGTTTTTTACACCAGCTTACTCTGCTTTTGCATCCGAAACACTGACCTTATGGTCATACCATTTTCCTTTTGTTCCGATCAGTGCAAGGTCAAACTCCTGATCTAATGCTTCTACCGGAACGTCAAAAGCATAAACTTCCTCTTTGGAACCATCAGAGTATGTAACTTCTTCTGTTGTTGGCTGGATTAGTTTTGCTCCATCCTTCTGTGCATCTTCTGCTGTTCCTAAGAAAAGATTTACAATGTTCTGGGATGGCATCACAATGTGAAGTGTCATTTTGCCATCCTTTACCATAAGTGTTCCACGTCCGTCATAGACTTCGTTCACATGAAACATACCGCTGTCAGTGTCGAATTTTGCAGAATATGTTCCGTCTGCAAGAGCTTCACTCTTACTTGCGGAAGAAAGCATAGCAGAACCGAGGGATTCGATGGCTGCTTTTGTATGGGCTGCATAAATCTGCTGGATAGCATCGATTCCGCCGAGTCCAGCGATCTGGCAGTCAACGCTTTCAAAGTTACCGCTTGCAACAAACTGGCTCTTCCAGGAATCATCATCATCGCCAGCCATATCGTTGTTGGCGTGATCTCCGGCTACGACCATTAAAGGACGAAGGATCACTTTTGTGTATCCTGCTTCTTTTACTGCTGCGATCACGTTCTCACATGCTGTCTCTTCCGGCTCACCTTCTACTGTTCCGATGAATACGTTGTCATAACCTAATTTTTCCATCTGGGCAGCCATCTGGCTGTAGCTTACTTTTGCAGTATGGGAAGTACCATGTCCCATGAATACAAATGCTGTACCATCTTCTTTTGCTGCCTCTAAGGAATCAAAACCTGCTGTCTTTACTGCCTCTGCTGTGATAGCTTCTGCAACGGCTGCTTTATCTTCATTGACAACAGTTGCATCACTTCCAACTTCGCCAAGTAACGGTTCAGCGATCGTAACTGTCTCAAATTTATCTTTGTATCCGTCTAATGCATCTACGAGTTCATCATACTCTGCACCATGCATTAAATGAGTTGGCTGTACAACGAGATTTTTTACACCATTCTCTACTGCTCTGTCGAGTGCCTGTTCTACATTGTCAATTTTTTCACCATCTCTTGCCTGTACATGGTTGATGATGATCTGAGCTGTGAAAGCTCTTCTTACAGACCAGTCCGGATTTGCTTCCTGCAGTGCTTTTTCCACACCACCGATATCCTCTGCCCTGCTGTCATTGAAGGATGTACCAAAGCTTACAACTAAGAGCTCGTTCTCACCAATTCCGTCCTCATTCAAAGGATCATCCTTGGATGCATCTCCTGTATCTCTTCCGAAGTAATCCGGATCTGCATTTTCTCCCTCGACCAGCTCTTTCTGAGCGTCTGTCAATTTGTCCCATGCTGCTTTTGCTGCTGCACACTGCTCATCTGTGTTCTCATTTCTGGTCTGCACATAGATGGCATCGATGAGTGTTGCAACTTCGTCTGCTGCGGCCTGATCATCGACCTCTTCACTCTCTGTCTCAGCAGCTGTTTCTGTCTGTGGCTGTGTTGTCTCTGTCTCGTTCTTACTTCCGCAGCCTGTAAAAAGAGCTGCTGTCATTGTAAACGCAAGAACAAGTGCAAGTGTTTTTTTCTTCATTTTTTTCTCCTCTTTGTGATTTACTTCTGCTTCATAGAGATCTGTACACAAAGAAAAATTTATTGCTATATTATCAAAAAAGCAATAAAAAACTCCGGTCAGATGTCCTGAACGGAGTAAAAAGTCAATGAAAATCAGGCTTTTTGTCAGAAAGCCCTCTAAACAGTACGACCAATTACTCGTGATCTGGGAATTCATTTCCCTGTACCAGACGATTGGCAGGTTTCCTGGCTGAAAGATCCTCATACAGATTCTGCCTTCCCAGTGCCATGCACCAGTGACTTTCCATGCGGAAAAAGAATCTGCACTCCCTTATCACAGTGACGAGATCGTACAGGAATCACACCTGTTTCCCTTTTAACCAGTCTGGTCATAAATCAAACCGACTGGCACCAACTGTCTTCTCTATGAAACTGTCATTTTTTTACGCTTCCATACCGCATGAATGATATAGCGGTTTAAAGCCTTATCCATGTTAGCACACCCATGTTTTTTTTGCAATCTCAAATGTGTTTTTCTGTTCTTTCCAAAAACCATTTCACAAACTTTGGATTTGACGGATAATACAGATGTGGAAATCCCCAAAAATGATCGTCTGATGCATGAATGCACTTCCAGCTTCTTCCAGTCACCGGTTTTGTGGCAATGCAATCCTCTCCATTCGCTGTGCTGTCGAAATAGTGGAACTCATGCGCCTTTATTTTTTCCGGTTCCGGTCTTTCCGCTGTTCCCTTCTCCGTGAGTCCTTGCGGCAGCTGTACCTCCACATAGCCAAACCGTACCAGTTTTCCCATGTACTGACACTCTGCCGGGATCACACCTGCCATTTGATAAGTTGTTCCATCCCTGTCCGTGAGCGTGTCATGCAGATACATAAATCCCCCACATTCTGCCAGGGAAGGTAACTGCTGTTCCAGCGCTTCTTTGATTGATTTCCGCATGCTCTCATTTTCTTCTAGCTGTCTGGCGTATAATTCCGGATAACCGCCGCCTAACAGTAAGCCATGAATGTTTTCCGGAAGCTTCTCATCATGCAGCGGTGAAAAAAATACCAGCTCTGCTCCATAGTGTTCCAGCATTCTCAGGTTGTCACGGTAATAAAAACAGAATGCTTCGTCTTTCGCCACTGCGATGCGGGGCGGTATTGTATTTGTACCAGAGTTCTCTCTGTCATATAATTTATTTTTTCCACTGAAAATTGCCTGAGAAAAAATTGTAACTTTCCCAGAATACGCTTTTTCTTCTAAATCTTCTTTTTCTTCCGGCCTTACTTCTTCTGCTACAGTTTCTTCTTTTTCCCAAAAAGCACTTTCTGCAATCCCGATCATCGCATCGACATCCACATATTTTTCCAGCAATTGTCCGGCTTTTTCCAACTGAAAATTCAGTTCTTCCATTTCTTCCGGCAGGATCAGACCCAGATGCCTGGAACTGATCGTCAGTTCTTTTTCATTCGGAATACATCCCAGTGCTTTTATCTCAAGTTCTTCTTCGATCAGCGGCGCAATGGTATCAAAAAACATTTTACTTGTCCGGTTTAAAATAACCCCTTTGATCAGCTTCTTCTCGTCATACTGTAAGAATCCTGCAATGAGCGGGATCACAGATTTTCCCATGCCATGCGCATCCACGACCAGAATAACCGGGACATCCAGCGTCCTGGCCAGATGGTAGGAAGATCCCTCCTCCCTGATTCCGCCAAGTCCATCGTAAAGTCCCATAACACCTTCTAACACTGCGATATCGTGTCCCGGCAGTTCCATCTCATATAACGCCTGTATCTGTGATACATCTGAAAAAAATGTATCCAGATTTTTGGATGGAATTTTTAACACCTGTTCATGAAACATCGGATCAATATAATCCGGTCCACACTTAAAGGACACCGGATGTTTTTTCCTGCATAATAACTGTTTTAAAAAAGCACATGTGATAGTTGTCTTTCCACTGCCGCTTTTTACCGCAGCGATCATAACTTTAGGTATTTTCAATCCCATTTAAGATACCTCCCCGGTAAAATCAAAAGAGCAGATGTAGATTGGATTTTCGCCCTGCATCAGATGATAACCGCCGACTGTTTTCGCACGGGATACCTGCACCTGAATGATCTCGAGATTCGTGATACGGCTGTCTGTTTTTAGCAATGTCAGTTCACTGATTGTCTCTAAACTGATGCAGTTGATCACGATCCTCATTGCATGATTTTTTTCATACAAAACATCCATGATTTCTTTTAATCTGCCACTGCTTCCACCGATGAACGCATGTGTCGGATTTTCACTCCGTTCCTCGGTCTGAAGACAATCCGGCGCCGTTCCTGCGATTACCTGAAGATTGGACAATGCAGATTTTTCTCTGTTTTTATCGATCAGTTCCAGTGCAAGCGGCTTTTTTTCAATCGCAAAAACCCGGATCTTCCCACTTCTTTTTGCGATCTCCACTGCGACAGAACCTGTTCCGCTTCCGATATCATAGCAGACGGAATCCTCTTTTAAATGCAATTTGCAGATGGACAACGCTCTTATCTCTTCTTTCGTCATCGGAACTTTATCCCGCAAAAATTCCTCATCCCGCATCCCACAGGTAACTGCCTTTTTTTCTGCATCCGGATTTAGGATGAGACATATATATAATCCGGTTTCTTCCACATGCTCACATGTTTCCGGCGTTAATGCCAAAACTTTCTCCTGCGGATAGGACAGCTGGAAACCTGCAAGTACCTTACAGTTCTGCAAATGATATTTCTGTAATAGTCTGCCGAGTTTTTGCACATCCTCTTTTCCGGACATCAGCAAAAATGTTTTCGCAGAAAAACGAATGGTCTCTGTCAGATTTCCGATCCACTCTGTCTCCGCTCCGTGTCCATGGATACTTAAAACAGCCGCATCTTGATAACTGTACCCGGTCAATGCCGCAAAATAGGATACCGATGAAATTCCGGGATAGATACGCACACTGCTGTCACTTCTGCCCTTCAGTGTTTCATATAGTTTCCCGCATCCGCTGTAAAAACCGGTATCACCGGAAAAAAGAATGACCACTTTTACCCCGCAGCCGGATAACCGGTCCAGCTCTGGGACAATATCCGCTGCAAGATAATAGGGATAACGGACTGCCTGCTCATTTTTTGTTGTCCTTAGCAGCCGTTTTGCTCCAAAAATGTAGTCTGCTTCCCGGATTTTTTCTGCTGCTTCCATCGTGAGCGTCTGCGCATTTCCCATACCGATTCCGATCAGGAAAATATGATTTTTTATTGTTTTTCCTGTGATTTCTGAAATTTTTCTGCACACCTGTGCAAAAGAATCCCCACTGTTTTGTTTTTCCGGATTGCCGATCACACAAGCAGTGATCCCTTCTGCCCCGGCAGCTTTTATTTTTTCCAGAAATCCCCCGGTTCTGCCACTCTCCTTTGTGACCAGGTACCTTATATGAAACTGTCTGATCAGTGCACGGTTCATTTCCAATGAAAAAGGTCCCTGCATCGCAATAATCTGTTTTCCACAGATGCCGTTCTGCTCGCAGAGAGATATGCTCTCCAATCCCGGCAATACACGGACAAACAGGCGGTCTTTTAATGCTTCCTTCTGACTGTATGTGGCAAGATCTTTGCTCCCGGTTGTGAGCAGGATGTTTCCATCTGTGAAGTTTAAAAAGTCTGCACATTCTGTGGCGTCACTGCACAGGATCACATCTGAGTGATTTTCCTGTATTGTATCCTTATTTAAAGCAATATCCGAAGTCTCCCTCTGCAGCCGGATATATGGAATCTCCGTATTTTTCAGGCTTTCCCTGATATTTTCCGAAACTGCCGTTGCAAACGGATGCGTTGCATCCACCACCGCTGCCACCTCGCTCTGTGCGATGAACTTCTGCATTTTCTCCAAATCCATCCTGCCTTTATGAACCGTAACTCCATCCATCTCCGGCATGACGCTCTCACCATATTCTGTTGCCACGAAAACAATACAGTGGATTCCATTTTCAGACAATGTCTGTGCTAACATGCGTCCTTCTGTTGTTCCTGAAAAAATTACAATTCTATTCATGAATTTCTTTCTCCTGTTTACACGATTGTCACATGCAAATTAAAATACGGCATACTTTAAACCGCCGGATCCGGCAGCACATACCCTCTTGGTGTGACAAGTTTCCCACCTATGATTTTTGTTCTGGAATTTCCAATAAATACCGTTGTAAACATATTCACCTGACGCTCCCGCAATTCTGCGAGTGTGCAGACTTCACAGGCTGTGTTTTCTCTTCCGATGTTTTCCACATAGCCACAGGCTCTCTCCGGCTCCACTCCGTTTTTTTGTAAAATGTCACAGGCCTTCTTAAGATAATCTGCCCTGTGGTGGCTGGATGGATTATAGATTGCCATGCAGAAATCACCCATCGCCGCTGCCGCAAGCCTTTTTTCGATAAGCTCCCACGGTGTCATAAGATCACTTAAGCTGATGACGCAGTAATCGTGATTTAGTGGCGCTCCAAGCGCCGCCGCCCCACTGTTTGCCGCTGTGATCCCCGGGATCACCTCAAGTTCACATCCCGGATGCGCTTCCGACATCTCATAGAGCAGGGATGCCATTCCATACACACCTGCATCCCCACTGCATACCATCGCAACCGTTTTTCCTTTTTCTGCTTCCTCAAAACACATCTCACAGCGTCTGACTTCCTGTTTCATCGGTGTGGCTAAAAATTCTTTTTCCCGATATTTACCGCCTAATAATTTTAAATACACCGGATATCCGACGATCACATCGCTGCCGCACAATGCATGATCTGCCTGTGGAGTCATCATTTCCCCGGTTCCCGGTCCCATTCCCACGATATAAATTTTACTGCTCATCGATCCTGTACTCCTTTGCCAGCTCTCTTTCCAATTTCCAGTCGTATTTTACAATTGCGATCGTCATGCCATTTTCCGCCTGCTTCCGCAAAATAAAAGTTCCTTCTTCGTTTGCCGCTTTCATCGCAGCCCTCTCGCAGACATTGTCCACACCTGTCTTTTCTTTTACAAAGGAGGACTCCTGAAAGTCTCCCTTTACCTGTTTTAACTCCTCCGCGGAATAGGTTAAAAACGGAATCCGGTTTGCCATGCACCACCGCAGCAAGCCTTCCTCCTCTTTTTTCAGATCAATGGAAGCTGCTGCGCGCACAAGCCTTTTTTCAATGCCTGCGTGATCCAGCCACTTTTGTATAAATGCATCCAGTTCTTCAAAGCTTTTTCCCCTGCGGCAGCCAATTCCTAAAATATATTCTCTCGGCTGCAATCCGAGTACTCCCTGCTCTAAGTCTGTTTTCTCCGATGAGATTACAATATCCGGCGTTTTTCCATCCAGTATTTTGGATGAGACTTTTGCAATCCCCTCCCGGTTATAAATGGAAAGTCCACATTTTTTTGCAAACAGATCCACAGAAAACGTATGATTCACATCAGTTGCCGTTGTGATGACCGGAATCCCGCCGATCTGCCCTGCAATCTGTTCTGCGAGCTCATTGGCGCCTCCCATATGCCCGGAGAGCAGTGGGATCACAAAAGTCCCTGCCTCATCTGCCACAACCACCGGACTGTCACTCAGCTTATCCGATACGAATGGGGCGATCATGCGCACTGCAATGCCACAGGCTCCGATTACAACAATGGCATTTTTCTCTGCAAACTGCTGTCTTGTCCAGTCAGATAGCGATAATCCAAGTTTTTTTGCTTCTTCCGTTTTCGTGCCCGCAAAAGCCTGTCTGATTTTTTCTGCAAGTTTTGTTCCGTTCTCTGTAAACGTAATGATACTGATATTCATTCTTTTTCCCTTGATTTTTTTATCTTACGAAATTCCGTCTCAAAATCCGGCGCATACAGTCTGGATTTCCCATAATGCTGATGTGCCACAATATCTCCCACGATGATCAGCGCTGTTTTTGTAATGTTATGCGCTTTTGCCGTCTCTTCTAACTGTTCCACCGTACACAGATACGCTTCTTCCTCCGGCCAGGTCGCCTTGTATACAATCGCTGCCGGTGTGTCTTTCCCATACCCGCCTGCGATCAGCCGTCTGCCCAGTTCTCCCAGCATTCCTGTACTTAAATAGATTGCCATGGAAGCATGATGTGCTGCAAAACTCTCAATGCTCTCTCTCTCCGGCACTTTGGTTCTGCCTTCCATGCGGGTAATGATCAATGACTGGGACACTTCCGGTAAAGTATATTCCAGATTTAACAAAGCTGCTGCTCCAAAACAGGCACTTACCCCAGGACAGCTTTCATACAAAATACCTTTTTCATCCAGCAGATCCATCTGTTCCCGCACTGCTCCGTAAATGCTCGGTTCCCCAGTGTGAAGCCGCACTGTCGTAAGCTCTTGTTTTTCTGCCTCTTCCATGACAGCGAGTACCTCTTCTAAGGTCATGTATGCACTGTTATGTATCTCACACTCTTTTTTGCAATAAGATAAAAGTTCCGGATTCACAAGCGACCCCGCATAAATTACCACATCCGCCTTTTCTAACAGACGCATTCCACGTACCGTGATAAGATCTGCCGCTCCAGGTCCTGCTCCCACAAAATAAACCATTGTTTTGTTTCCTTTCCTATATAAATTCAATTTAGGTTTTTAAGAGTTTCGCAATTGTCTAATAAATCACATCAATTCCTGTAAAAACTTCTCTGCTCCAGCGGACTTTGCCAGCTCTCCAAATTCATTGGAGTAAAGGATAACCTCGATCTGCATTTTTCCCGCCGCCCGTTTGTTCAGATAAAACATGATTTTTGACAGCAGATCCTGCATCACAGCATCTTTTTTTCCACAGGCATCCAGTTTCCTGACTGCTTCTTCCGTGGTGACACATTGCAGGATTTCCTCTAAAACCGGATAAGGCACCTGATTTCTCACAGAAGCTGCGGCAAGCACTTCCATACGGCAGTCTCCCTCTCTGGAATGTGTGTTCATGATTCCTCCTGCCACTTTCACAAGTTTGCCGATATGTCCTGTGAGCAGCATTTTTTCAAATCCAGTGGTGATCGCCATATCAATGGAGTCTCCGATAAAATTACTGCACTTTACGCTCCGGTCAAGGTCGTAACCATATGTTTTTTTCATGTAATCCAACCCGTAATTACCGGGCGAAACAGCAGCGATTCCATAACCTTCTGCCTTTTTCTGGTTCAATTCCACTTTGATCGTATCAAGAAGCGCCTGACTGCTCATCGGTTCTACGATCCCGGAAGTGCCCAAAATGGAAATTCCCCCGACGATTCCAAGCCTCGGATTGAAGGTCTGCTCCGCCAAACGTTCTCCGTCGGGCACCGAGATCGTGATATGAAGTTCTCCGGAGAAATCTGCCAATGCGCATACCTCCTGCACTTCTTTTTCGATCATTTCCCGCGGCACATGATTAATGGCTGCATTTCCGACCGGCTGGTCTAATCCGGGTTTTGTCACTCTGCCAACACCCTTTCCACCGTCAATGCAAATGACTGCCCTTTTTTCCTGCATCGCTTTCACATGAATGCCTGAAAATTGTCTGTTATTCTGCCCCGGTATTTTTTTCTCCCCATCTGCAAAACGCACTGTGGAAAAAATGAGTGTCCCGGATGTAATATCGGGATCATCTCCACCATCTTTTCGTACTGCGCAGGTAACTTCTGTTTCACTTCTTGTAATTTCAAGTATCTCCGTTTGAAACAGAATCCCTTTCGGTGTCTGTATTGTTATATTTTGTTTTAACTTTCCTGTCAGCAGCATATATGCTGCTGCTTTCGAGGAAGCCGCCGCACAGCTTCCTGTTGTAAATCCATATCGCATCATTCATCCACTCTTGCATGATTTTCTTATGGTCTGCACGGCAACTCAGCAGGCCAGTGAATCCATTACTTAAATTTACATTTAATTTCCATCTCGAAGTTCATATAAAAGTGCATTGCAGATTGCCGCTGCAATGTTACTGCCACCTTTTCTTCCCCGGTTGATAATATACGGTACATCCGTTTTTAAAATCAGATCCTTTGCAGCCTCCACATTCACAAAGCCAACCGGAACCCCGATAATAAATGCCGGGCGGTATGTTCCGCTCTGTATCATTTCATATAATTCGATCAATGCTGTCGGCGCATTACCTATGGCAAAGATCACCGGCTTTTCTATCTGTGCTGCTTTTTCCATGCTCACAGCTGCCCTTGTGACACCGCGCTCTTTTGCAATCTTTGCCACCTCTTCCTCAGCCATAAAACAGTGTGCCTTTCCTCCGTATTTTGCCAGTTCTTTTTTATTCACGCCGGCAAGTGCCATGTTTGTATCGGTGACAATGTCTGCACCATTTTGTATCAGTTTTTTTGCAATCCCGACCGCATGGGCGGAATAAGTCATGGTCTTTGCATAATCAAAATCTGCGCTGGTATGGATGGCTCTCTTCGTCACAAGCTCCTGCTCTTTTGGAAGAACGATTCCTTTTTCCTCCAGCTCTTTTGAGATTATGGCAAAGCTTCGTTTTTCGATATCCTGTGGTCTGACGTATTCTATGTTTTCCATCTGATCCTCCTTACTTTCCTGCAGTGTTGATATGGGTGATTGCGAAACGCTTTATAATCTATCTCGAATTGTGAAAAATCAACAAAAACATTCAAGACACGCTCTCGCTATGTGTCACTCGCAGCGGTACTAAGAAGCCAGTCACGACTTGCAGTCGCACCTGCCTTCTAAGAACCGGCGGTTCCCCAATGTCTTTCATGTCTTTTGTTGATTTTTCACAATTTAATTTACACTTTGAAGAGTTTCGCATTTATCCACAATTGTATCCTTTAATTGCGCAATCAATTTTTCATTCTCTTCATGTGTCTTCACTGCAATACGATAGTATCCTGTACGTAGTCCCCGGTAATTGCTGCAGTCACGAATTAAAATTTTTTTCTTCAGCAAATCATTATAGAGCTGACGCTCTGTCTTTATGAGCAGGAAATCTGCTTCCCCGGGGTAGACTTTGATTCCCAGCTTTTCCAGTTCCGCCGTTAGATATGCACGCTCTTTTCCAATGTATGAAATGGTTTTGTTACAGTATTCCGTCTCATCCAATGCCGCACGTCCTGCTGCCTCCGCAATGATTGAGATGTTCCACTCCGGCAATTGATTGAAAATCTGCCCTGTCTTGTTCTGGCTGCCACAGAATAAGAAGCCCAGACGCACACCCGGGATCGCATATAATTTTGTGAAAGCCTTCACAATGATGACATTTGGATATTCCTGCATGGAATGTGTTTCAAAAAATCCCTTTTTCCTTGTAAATTCCAGAAAACATTCATCTATCACAACGGTTATCTTTTTTTCCCGGCATCTGTCACATATTTTTTCCAGCAGCACGTCTTCTATTGTATTGCCAACCGGATTATTCGGGTTCGCCAGAAATAATAAATCCACATCCTCCTGCAATTCCTGCAGAAACGCTTCGGTCAGGCAGAAACCGTCCCTCTCTTTCATCTCATAATAGGAAACCTCTGCCTCTGTCACGTTTGCGGCTTTCTCATAACCATAAAAGGACGGCACCGGTATTACAATTTTTCCCGGTTTGATTGCATGGACGATTGCCATAAATAACTCAGATGCTCCGTTTCCGCACAAAATATGTTCCTCCGGGATGTGATAGTATGCTCCGATTTTTTCGATCAGTTTTGCATGGTGAATGTCGGGGTAATGCTCACAGAGTTCCAAAGATTCCTGCATTGCCTCCTTCACTTTTTCCGGTATTCCAAAAGGATTGATATTGACCGAAAAATCCAGTTCTATTTCATTTTGATAGATGTCTCCTCCGTGTATGACCGGACGCATTTTCTCTCCTCCTCTCTGTCCTAAGAAATAAGCAGGATGATCCAAAGTACCGACAGACAGATTGCTTCACACAGGATAGCCGTCGCATACAGTAACCGGTTTGCGCGCTTAATATCTTCTGTCTCCACCGCTCTTTCTGCATCCCCGATATAAGGCTTTTGCACGATTTTTCCAAAATAACTTGCGTTTCCTGCAAGCCGGATTCCAAGTGCACCTGCACACACTGCTTCCGTCTGTGCCGAATTGGGACTTGCATGGTTGTAACGGTCTCTCTTAAAAATATACCATGCACGCTTTCCGTCAAACTCTTTTCCACAGAAAAAACAGGAAATTACCATGAGCAGTGCGCTGATCCTTGCCGGGATGTAGTTTACGATATCATCCAGTTTTGCCGCAGTTCTGCCAAAATACAGATATCTGTCATTCTTATATCCTACCATGGAATCCATGGTATTGACAGCTTTGTAGAAAAATCCAAGGATCGGACCGCCGATCGCTGTGAAGATCATCGGTGCGATCACGCCATCCGAAGTATTCTCTGCCACAGTCTCGATCGCAGCCTTTGCAACGCCTGTCTCATCCAGACATTCCGTGTCTCTGCCAACGATCATGGATACCGCTTTCCGTGACGCCGCAATATCCCCTTTTTTCAGTTCCTGATAGACTTTCATACTCTCCACCTTCAGGCATTTCGTGGCAAGAATCTGGTAGGTCATAATGCTCTCGATCACAACCCCAAGATACGGATGCAGTCTGTAAGCGCCAAGTAAAAGCACAGCCGTCACAAACACCGTACTGCTCAAAACTGCAAGTACAAGCAGCATTCCTCTCCTTTGTTCCTGCTCCGGTGTGGTATGTTTTTCTTCCGTTTTGCTGCCGAGAAGTCTCTTTTCCAGAAAACTGATCCAGTTTCCAATCAGACGGATCGGATGCGGCAGCCAGTAAGGATCTCCAAGCAGCAGATCCATGAGAAATCCCGCCAGCATGGAAGCAATATGATAAATCATGATTTAATTTCCTTTCTTATCTATTGTAAATGTTCACTTTTTGAGTCCTCACATCCTATCTTAGTCAGACTTGTTATCTTCCATCTGCCCTGGATCCATTCCAGCACAGTTTCATATCCTTCCCCGTTTTTCACCTGAAAATCAAAATATTCTCCTCCGGTAAGACTGCTTAACACCGCCATGATCGTACCGCCATGCACTACGGCCACGACCGGGATTTCTGTTCCACAATTGCTTTTCAGATATTGCGGATCTGTGCCGTTTTGTATTCCGGTGTTCTTTTCTGATCTTTTTAAAATATCAGACATCATCCGGTCAAAACCTTCCATGGAACGCCGGATAAACTGCTCTCTCGACTCTCCGCCGGGAAATGGCAGTGTTCCATTGCTGTCGATCCACTTCTGATAGCAGGGATTGTCCTTTAATTCCTCATAATTTTTTCCCTCAAACTGCCCGAAATCCATCTCCTTCCATTCCGGGATCAGAATTGGATTTCTCTCAAAAAGCAGTTCCGCTGTCTGAACGCAGCGTTTCATCGGAGATGTATACAAAAATTCCGGTGGACTGGAAAAATATTCCTTCTTTTTTTCCTGCAAAAGACGGATTCCTGTTTCAGACAACGGTTCATCTGTTTTTCCAAGATAACGGTGTTCTCCGTTCGCCTGTGTCATACCATGTCTGATCCATGTGATTTTTGCTTTTATTTTATCTTCTGTCCTATTCCACATATGATGCGCTCCACTGTCTCCGCTTCCCCTGCAAGCCGGATCAATAATCTGCCGACACGTTCCCTGTATTCCCGCTCCTGCTTCTCCATCGGCACAATGCCGTTGCCAATCTCATCGCAGATAAAGATACAATCCGGGTGCTCCTTATAATATTGCAGCACGATCTCTTCCGCCGGTTTTCCCTCCTGTAAAAGCTGTTTCACCCAGAGATGCAGGTCATTTACAACCGGTACCTTCTGCCCTTTCAGTTTTTCCTGCACATAGGCAAGCTTGCCCTGCGCATATCCTCCGATATATAATTGCATGCTTTTTCTCCCCTTCTGCCGAATACTATTTTAAAAGTTACAAGAAATATCCGGCCACCGCAACCGCAGCTGCCGCAGCCGCCTCACAGACTGTCACAAAAAATCCGGCCGTGTCACCTGTGATACCACCAAGCTCTTTGTAACTTTTCTTTTTAAAATAAAAGAAACTGAGCAGCGCCGCCCCGATTGCCGCGGCTCCATACCATCCGGATACGAGCAGCATAAGTACCACACAAAGCACTGTCTGAAAATATAAGGCTGCTTTTACCATGACTTTCTGTGCACTGGAGGCAAAGGTATACAAAAGCCCCTCTTTTTTTGCCGGCTGCAATGTCATAACTGCAATCCCACTAAAGCATCTCGCCAGAAAAAATACGGCTGCAAGCGCAGACACTGCCTTTTGGGTATGTATTTCTGAAATTGCTGCGATATCGATCATATAATAAAGAGCCAGCATGATCACCGCAAATGCACCGATATGGGAATCTTTTAAAATCTCCAGCTTTTTTTCCCGGCTCTGGTACGAATGAAATGCGTCCATCGTGTCCATGTACCCATCCACATGAAATCCACCGGAGATCATTAACGGAATTGCCGCACCGATCAGTGCATAGCAGACATTTCCTACCGCAAATTTCTCACATAACACCGCCCATCCGAAAAAAAACAGTCCGATCACCCCACCGATCCACGGAAAAAAGCACATCATATACTCCATGTCCTCTTCCTTCCACTCGAACTGCGGCACGGGGATTTTAGAATAAATGGAAAATGCGATTACCATCGCTTTTAATAATTTCATAACTTCATCCTTTCAGCTCCACCGGAATTCCAACCACGACCTCTGCCACCCGGTCTGCCAGATGCGCAAGTGCTGCATTGATCCTGCCAAGTGCTCTCAAATACTCCATTGTTCCGGCGTCATAGATTACACCATCCTCAAATACATTGTTCGTGACGATCACAAGGTTGTCGAGTTTCTGTGAAAGAGTCTGTATCTCAGATACAATTTTTTCAACTACTTCCTCCTCGGATTTCATGCCGTCTTTCGTGAACATTTCGTTTGCTGTGAGATTTGACATACACTCAAGCAGTGCCGATTTCTTTTCTGAGCTGCACTGCCCTTTCCTCTCTGCTTCCTGCCGGTATTGCGCCTGCCCTGATTCTCCAGCACATACAAACCGGATTTTTCCTACATTCATCGGGCTTTCGATCGTAAGAAACCCTTTTCCTGCCCGCAGTTTCCGATGCCGCTCTACTTTTTTTTCGCCCTCTGCATCATAAATCTGCATGGTTGCAATATAATATCTGATTCCTTCGCAGGAATACAGCAGGCTTTCTGCATATGCAGATTTTCCGCTGCCGCTTCCCCCTGTCACCAATGTGATCATCCTGATAACTGCACCTTTCTGTCACATGTAAAAAATATGTTCACACTGACTTTATCAAAACCTGTGATACTCCTCAATTTTGAAATCGCCAAAAGTAGCCCCTGTCTCATATAAACTCATGGCAATATCTAACAGGGAAAACATCATGACTGCCCCCGTTCCCTCTCCTAATGCAAGTCCTGCATCCAGAACCGGAGAAAGCCCCAGCTCCCGCATCAAAAGTTCCGAAGCCGGTTCCTTTCCTTTGTGGGAGGGAATGATAAATTCTTTTGTTCCCGGACAAAGCCGCTCTGCTGTAAGCGCTGCCACCGCACTGATGACACCGTCTGCCACGATCGGCATATGGTATTTTGCACCACCTAAAAACACACCGCAAAGCCCTGCGATATCCAGCCCGCCGACCGAGCATAAAATACGCATCGGCTCAGTCTCTCTCAACTGATATTTTTCCAGTGCCGCTGCGATCACCTGTCTTTTTCTGACAAGCCCTTCATCACTTAATCCGGCGCCCCGCCCTGCCACGATCTCCGGCGGAACGGAAAGCAGAGCTGCTGCCATCGCTGCACTTGTCGTCGTATTGCCAATTCCCATCTCTCCGGTACCAAGCAGCGTATATCCAGCTTCTTTGCACTCTTTTACAAGTTCCATCCCAACCCGGACCGCCTGCATGGCTTCTCTCTCTGACATCGCAGGTTTTAACAGAAAATCATTTGTACCTTTTTTTACTTTTCTGCTGATGACTCCCGGAAAAATCCGGTCGGTGTTCACACCGATATCCACCGGAAAAATCTCTGCGCCAACAACTTTCGCCATTTTGCAGACCGAAGTATTTCTTTTTCCGAGATTCTCTGTCACCGCTGCCGTGATCTCCTGTCCGGACTGGCTGATGCCTTCCGCCACAACGCCATTATCTGCGCACATGACGATCACTGCTTTTTTCGCAATATCAATCTCTGGCGACCCAAGGATTGCCCCGATCCTTGCGAGAAGTCCCTCAAACTCCCCCAGACCATCCAGCGGTTTTGCCAAACGATCCCAGTTTGCTTTGATTTCCTGCCCGATTTTTTTATCCGGTTCCTCTATTATAAATTCCATTATTTTTCCTCTTTATGCACTGCGCATTTTCGTTACTGTTCACTCGTACCTCGTTCCAGTAACAACATTTCTGTTTTAAATCGCAGCTTCCCGCAGCATCGCATACACTGCTTCCATATCCATGGATTTCCGCACACCGTCTGCAAGTTTATCATACTGCATCTGCTTAAACTGCCCGTAACTTATCATCTGTCCGGTATCCAGCGCCACACCCTTCCGGGCAGCCAGGATACCAACCAGTGTCTCTGCCAGCGTCCCCTCGTCAAAGATGCCGTGAACATATGTTCCATATACGTTACCGGAAAAGATTCCGTCGTATTTTACACTGCCATCTGCTTCGTTTTGTATTCTGCATACATAGCCTTTTTCGTCACTTCTGCTTTCCGGCTGTCTGACATTCTCACTGTCTGCGATACTTCCACCGTATCCGGTACTGCCCATGTGGATCTCGTATCCGCGCACGCTCTTTCCGGAAAGTCCGGAGAGTGCTCCGGAAATTTCTCCAAAAGTTCCCGTTACCTGTGTTCTTGTTTTTTCCTGCTTCAGCTCCGTCGCAGCCGGAAGCAGTCCCATGCCCTTCATGCTTCCACCGCTTTCCACCTGATATGGATCGCTGATTGTCTCACCCAGCATCTGATATCCGCCACAGATCCCAAAAACAATGGTATCCTGCGCTTTCTTTTTGATCAGCGCCTCCAGACCATTTTCCCGCATCCATTTCAGATCGGCCATTGTATTTTTACTGCCCGGAAGCACGATCATGTCCGGGTGGTGTAAGTCTCTCACACTGTCCACATAGCGCACGGAAACCTGCCCGATCTGCTCTAAGACAGACAGATCCGTAAAATTGGAAATTCTTGGATAACGGATGACTGCAATATCGATCAATCCTTCCTCCCTACGGTCAAATCTGCTGCTTAAGCTGTCCTCGTCATCAATGGACAGCTCCATATAAGGCACAACGCCCACGACCGGCACATGTCCCCGCTCCTCCAGCATCACAACGCCCGGATCTAATATGGTTTTATCCCCGCGGAATTTATTGATGATGAGCCCCTTTACACGTTCCTTTTCCGTTTTTTCGAGCAGCATCAGTGTTCCGAGAAGCTGTGCAAACACGCCGCCCCGGTCAATGTCTCCCACAAGAAGCACCGGTGCATCCAGAAGCTCTGCCAATCCCATATTGACAATGTCATTTTCCCTCAGGTTGATCTCTGCCGGACTTCCTGCGCCTTCGATCACGATAATATCGTTGTCTTTTTCTAACTCCCGGAATGCCTTTTTAATTTCCGGGATCAACTGTTTTTTATACGCAAAATAATCTCTGGCACTCATATTCCCAAGCACTTCACCGTTCACGATCACCTGTGAACCGACATGTGTGGTCGGTTTTAACAGGATCGGATTCATTGCAGCCACCGGCTCCACTCCTGCTGCCTCCGCCTGCATCACCTGTGCGCGTCCCATCTCAAGTCCTTCCTTTGTGATAAAAGAATTCAGTGCCATATTCTGGGATTTAAACGGTGCCACACGGTATCCGTCCCGTCTGAAAATCCTGCAGAGTCCTGCCACGATCAGGCTCTTTCCTGCGTTTGACATCGTGCCCTGCACCATGATCACTTTTGCCATAATTCTATCTCCATTCCACAGTCTTCTGCCTCCTGCAAAAGCTGTCTGTTCAGCCCGTTCTGTGATCCAAATACCGTCTGGCAGCAGATCACCTTTCTGCATGCGCACATCACCTGTTTTGCCGCCTCATAATGTTGCATCTCAAAGTCCTGATACGCCTCCGCAGCGATCACCTGCACCGCAAGCGCTTCTGCCGCCGGATAATCAATGTCATTTTTTCCTAAGATCCCCACTGCAAATGGAATCCCATTTCTCTGAAGCTGCCGGAACAGAAAACTTCCCGTACCATTTCCGGCGATCACAAATACCTCCGGTATGCCCTCGCACTTTTTCAGTTCCACGCAACCGTTTTTCTCCTGAAACGTCCCGTCCGTGATCTCATAAAGCTGATCGACAAATCCATCGGCAAAGACTTCCTCCGGCGTGCCATAATGCTCAATGTTTTTCCCTTTAACGCAGACAATTTTGTCCGACACACGCTCTGCAAGATCAAGTTCATGCAGCGACATGAGAACACCGATTTTTTTCTTCCGCGTCATCTCCTGCAGCATGGATAAAAATTCGAGTTTGTACTTTACATCCAGATAAGATGTCGGCTCATCAAGGATCAGAATCTCCGGCTCCTGACACAGCGCTTTTGCAAGCAGTACACGCTGTTTCTGCCCATCACTCAGGCTCATAAAATTGCGTTCTTTTAATGGTGAAATGCGGATCTGTTCCATGCACTGCGCCACCACCGCCTCATCTTTTGGTGTCAGGATGCCAAGTCCTCCGGTATACGGATATCTCCCCATCGCCACAACGTCTGCCACTGTCATCAGCTCCGGTGTGATGCGCTCTGTGAAAACAATGGACATTTTCTTCGCCAGTTCTTTTTCCGGCAGTTCACACAGCCTGGTGTTTTCCACATAAACGCTGCCGCAGATCTCCTGCAGCTGCTTTGCGATAGTCTTTAAAATAGTGGATTTTCCTGCCCCGTTTGGTCCGATCAATGTCACGATCTCTCCCATTTTCAGAGAAATCCCTATCTCCTTTATCAGTTCTTTTCCGTGATATCCAACGGACAGTCCGTCCGTGTGTAAAAGTTCCCGTTCTTCCATTCCGTTCCTCATTTTCCATTGTCAAGATATTTCATTACCTACCGAATGCCTGGATGCATGCTTCTCACAATTTCAATTTTTCTTCCTTAATACCGCTCCTGTCGCTGCTTCAACATGACTGCGATCATTACCGGTGCGCCAAAAATCGCTGTCACGGTACTGATACTCATCTCCGTCGGTGCAAACACCATCCGCGCAAGAAGATCACAGAACATGCAGAATACTGCCCCACCTAAAAAACATGCCGGTATCATGATGATCGGTTTTGCCGTCCGGAATAACCGCTTTACCATCTGCGGCACCGCGATCCCGACAAACGACACCGGTCCTGCAAACGCTGTTACCACTGCGGATAAGATGCTCGATAAGATCACGAGCAATACGCGAAACATTTTGATATTGACACCCATATTTTTTGCGTAAGTCTCTCCTAACTGGTACGCTTCCATCGGTTTTGACAAAAAGAATGTCAAAATGCCGGTAACGGCTACAACAAACACGATCGTTTTCACATTCTCCCATGTGATGCCGGAAAAGCTTCCCATCGACCAGTTATGAAGATTCACAATGTCAGAATCCTCTGCAAATGTCACAAGAAAATCTGTGACTGCCGAACAGATATAGCCGATCATCACTCCGATCAGCACTAAAAATGACATATTCTGAACTCTCGGTGACATCAGAAGCACACAAAACATTGACAGCATAGATCCTGCGAACGCCGCCACGATCAGATCCACAGAAGATAATGTTCTGGAATATCTTAAGAACACGATCATCACGACCGCCACAAATAATTTTGCCCCGGAAGAAATACCAAGGACAAACGGTCCCGCGATCGGATTGTGAAAAAAAGTCTGCAGCAGATACCCGGACAACGCCAGCGCACCGCCGAGCAGGATTGCCGCAAACGTTCTCGGGATACGGATCTGAAAGAGAATGGCTGCATAAAGTTCATCCTGTTCCCCTCTGAACTGTCTCCAGATATCTGAGAGCGGAATCTGCACACTTCCGGCACATACACTGACGATAAAAAAGATTACTGATAATGTGATCAGAATCACAAAACAGACCGTATATCTTATTTTTCTATTTGAGCTTATACATGTAGGTAAGTTCATCCGTATCCTCCGAGTTCAGCATCTCATGAAAATCATGGATAATGCTTCCGGTATCCATGGTATCCTGATAAAGATTTTTCCCGATACACCATACATTTCCATTCTGGACTGCTTTAAAATCTGCAAAAAGACTGTTTTTCGCCAGCAGATCATCAATGGAAGCAAGATTGCCGTCGATCGTGCTGTTATAGACAAGATAGTCCGCATCTTTTGCCTGCGCATAAAATTCTTCCATCTGCATATTGACACTGGAAGCTGCGTTATCTTCCCCCTTTAAATTCCGGAACACATACTCCCCACTGGCAATGTCTATCATTTTCGGAACATAGTCATTGCTCTTTCGCACACTGACCGTTCCTGCTGTTGTAATATAAAAAAATGCGACTGTCTTTCCGGTCGTTTCCACATCGGAAAGTTCCTGTACATACTGTTTCTGTTCCTCAAATGCGCTCACCGCCGCATCCTCATTTCCGGTCAGCACTCCATAAAGCTTTACCCACTCGGTCCTGCCGAGCGGATCAGACTCATAGCTGGAATGATCGACTAAAACCGGAATGCCAAACGATTCCAGATTCTCCTTTACCTCCGGTGAATGCCCAATCATCGTTGACTCAATGGCAAGCCCGCACTCTTTCGAACAGATCAGTTCATAATCAGGTGCATTATACTTTCCGGCATATACGATCTGCCCGCTCTCCATTGCCGCCTTTGCCTCCGGGATCTCCCATTTTTCCTCAGGCAGTCCGGACAGGCAGATGTGATCCAGTGCACCGATACTGCAAAACATATCCATAGTCGCCGAGGCAACCAGATAAATATTGGACACCGGGGCATTTAAGACTGTGATACCCTTCTCTAAATCCTCCGGTACCTGTTCCCCTTCGGTATTCAGTAAAAATCTGCTTCCATCCGATATGGAAATCAGTGTAAAACCGTTCTCATAATAATCCACTGCAAACTCTGTGGCATAATCTAAATCCATGCTCTTTTCATAAGTCAGCTCACTGCTGATCTCATGATCCCCACTCTTCCAGGAGGTCTGGCTGTCTCCACAGCCCGATATCTGGATGCAGGCAAAAAGCAATACACACCACAGACCGATTTTTTTTATCTGCTTCATTCTTTTTTTCCTTTTCTCTTCCGATGTATCTGCCACGTTGTGATACTTACTGCGATCACGGCTGCGACGTAGACAACTGCGATCACTTCCATCGGTTTTTTCCCGGCGTTTGCAATGGAAGCACTGTCGAGCAGAATCGTATATTCAATCTCATGCGGCACGCTCATGGCTGTCGTATCTGCCGTTACCGGCACTTCTTTGTCAAAAGCAGTCACAGGCAGTTCGAAAACAGAATTGCCCTCTGTATTGACCGGAAGATAAGTCTCTCCGTCCATCGTCATATAGTCATAATTAGGGCTGCTCCACTCGATCTCGATGACGGCCTTCTCATCCTGCACCTGCAGAATTGCCGGTGATGCGACAGACGCCCTGCCGCTTCCCCCTGTCAGCTGCACTTCAATCTCATACTCTCCATCCGGGAGATCAACCTGTATTCCTTTTTCCCATACTTCGGTTCCGTTTCCGTTGCTTTGCATTCTGTTTTTCTCTCTTTCCTGTTCGACGGTCTGTTCCAGATGATGTTCTATGGAGTCCTTCTGCCTGAATATGAAAAAAGCGTCTCTTTTTCACAAAAGAAACGCTGCACTCAAATCACAATATAAAATTTTTCCTGTCCTATCTTACAAAAATAATCTAAAAACAGGTCAAATTTTCTCATCCGTACAGCCAGTTACTCGTGGCGTGGAAACATTTTTGTTTCCCGTACAACAATCAGGCAGGTCTCCTGACTTACAGATCATCATGCATTGCCCTCTTCCCGGCTGCCCAGTGAGTTTTTGGCATGCACTCCCTAAATACAGTGACGAGTTCGCACAGGATTCGCACCTGTTTCCCTTTTCACCAGATCCGGCAGAGTGAGGTCACCCTGCCTATCTGACACCTGTTTGTTTCATTATCAAGTTCGTTTGAACTATAACATATGCTTTTAAAAATATCAATCGTTTTCCAAAAACCTATTCAACACTGGCAAAACTATTCGCAGCGATCATCTTTTTCAATTGTGTGGCAGCCTCCTTAAATGGGTGCTTGCTGTCATAGATCAGACAGATATTCCGGGACGGTATCTTCTCACACAGGCGTATCTCTGACACCTCTCCCCTGTCAATCGCATCCTTTGCCATCGGTTTTGGTATAAAAGCCAGCCCCAGTCCGCTTCTTACCAGTGGAAGGATCTGATCCGCCGTTGCAGTCTCTGTATCCGGCTCAAAGTCCAGACCATAAGAAGCAAATAACTGCCTGTAAAACTGAAAGGTCACCGTCTCCTTTCCAAGACAGATGAGCGGATATTGCATAATCTCCTCAAATGTTGTTTGCTTTCCTGCCAGATGCCCAAACTCTGTTCCACCGATCAGTATTTCCTGATATGGATGAAGCATTGTCATGTGGAGCGGTGCATCCGCTTTTACAGGTGTGGAAACGACTGCAAAATCAACCGTTCCCCTTCTCACCGCTTCCACCGCCTGCGGTGTGGAATGATTGTAGATCTTCAGCCGGATTCCCGGGTATGTATTGTGAAACTCTTTTAACTTATCCAGAAGGAACAAATTTAACGCGGTCTCACTGGCTCCGATTGCAATACTCCCATGGGACAGTCCCACACATTCTGCCAGTTCCTCCTCTGCCGTAAAAAGCTGTTCCATGGCCGCTGCTACATGTGTATACAGCTTTTCCCCTTCCGTAGTCAGAAAAACTCCACGGTTCGTCCGCACCAGAAGCGTACAATGAAGCTGCTGTTCCAGACAGTTCATTGCCCTTGTCACATTCGGCTGGCTGTTTCCCAACACCCTTGCAGCCCTCGTAAAATTATTGTATTTCGCAACGTAATAAAAAATTTTATAATACTCAAAATTCACATCCATAGCTCGCCCTCAATCATATCAAATTATTATTTCTGCTATATCAATTATAGCTTTCACATATTTCTATTTCAATAGTATAATTTTAGCGAAAAAAGAAAAGGAAGCGATTCATTTATGGCAGAAAAAACAATTTTTCCACGCGAAGAAAAAGCAGATGTTTTATTCAACAAAATATTAAATGATCCATGGGCATGTGAAAAACTCCAGGGGACTTTCTGCAATTCCCTGTTTTGCAACGAGGACAACAATTTTCCATTATCTCCCGCTGAATTTTCCCAGGCACTTTTTAATGCTTATCACAACAGAGATCTGTCAGCTTTTCTTATGGCAATCTGTCAAAATACATTATTCGATCTGCTCCGGAATTCGTTTCTGATTCCGTACCGTTTTAACGCAGACGGCAGAACGAATCCGATTATCATGACTGACGAATCGGGCAATTTACTGCCCGGATATAAAACAACCGTACATGAAAAAAATTACCAGCATTTTTATGATGTCTACTGTGATCTTGACAATAAGAAAAATATTTATTTTGCACAGGCCTACCGTTACCGCCATGCCTATGCTTCTGAAAAAATGGATATGGATCAGCAGATTCTGGAAAAAAATACCGGTGTACTGATCATCCGCGAGCTGCCCGACACTGTCAAGCTGAAAGAGACAGAGGCAGAAGCTTATTCTGCTGTCTGGGATCTTATGATCAAACTGGAGAAAAGTCTTCCTATGGCGTACATTTTCTATGGGCAGGATTCTCTGGTAGAGGAAAACACCCGCTATGATGAGATTGGTATTTTTCTACCGGATTCGCTGTTTTTGAAGAATCTGGAACGACATGTAAAAAAAGCAGAGGCGATCATTTATGCAGAAGAATAATTATATGGATATCATGGAAAAAAATCATATGGAAATCCCCTGGCACGATTACACGGAAAACGACAGCAATGTTCTGATCAATAAAGCAGGGCTGATCGAGAAGGCTTCTGTTATCGGAAGAGTCGGATTGATCATGCTCTCCTGTGGAACTGGAGCATGGCGTGTCCGCACTTCCATGAACCGTCTTGCAAAGGAACTTGGTGTCACCTGCACCGTGGATGTCGGACTTATGTCCATCGAATTTAACTGTTTTGACGGAAAAGAATGTGTCTCACAATCCTTAAGCATTGCCAATACAGGTGTCAATACCTCAAAGCTTTACCGTATGGAACAGTTTGTTGACAATTTTCCAAAACAGGAAGCCCATCTGACAGGTGAAGAGATTCACAGACGTCTGGATGAAATCGAGTCTATTCACACACTCTACTCCCCTGCCAAACTTGGTCTCGCCGCTGCACTCGCATGTTGTGCTTTCACGTTCCTGCTGGGTGGTGGTCCGATTGAAATGGTTCTCGCCTTTATCGCAGCCGGTATTGGAAATGTGATACGCACCAAACTGATCAAACACCATTATACGTTATTTTTAAATATTGCAGTATCAATCTCTGCCGCCTGTCTGACTTATACCGTATGTCTGCATCTGGCAGAAATGTTATTCCATATTCCGTCCTTCCACGAGGCAGGATATATCTGTTCCATGCTGTTTATCATACCAGGATTTCCATTCATCACAAGTGGAATCGACCTTGCCAAGCTTGATTTGAGATCCGGACTGGAACGCCTCACTTATTCCGTGATCATCGTGCTGGTCGCTACCATGTTTGCATGGATCATGGCATTGCTCTTAAAATTGCAGCCACAGGATTTTTCCTCATTATCCATCGATCCTGTCCTTCATCTGTTACTGCGGTTGATCACAAGTTTTTGCGGTGTATTCGGATTCTCTATTATGTTCAACAGTTCGATCCCGATGGCAGCCACGGCTGCCTTTATCGGTGCCATCGCAAATACATTGCGTCTGGAACTGGTCAACTTTACGGCTACACCTGCCGCTGTCGCCGCTTTTATAGGCGCATTAACCGCCGGACTTCTGGCTTCCATCATAAAAAAATGGAACGGTTATCCACGTATTTCACTAACCGTTCCATCCATTGTTATTATGGTTCCAGGACTTTACCTTTATCGTGCAATTTATAATTTCGGGATCATGTCACTGACAGAAGCTGTCTCCTGGTTTGCTGCTGCGATCATGATCATCATTGCGCTTCCGCTTGGTCTGATTTTTGCAAGAATACTGACAGACCGCACGTTCCGCTATTGCACCTGATGTAAATTTTTTCTTTCCATTAACAAACTTTTTCCAGGATCTCATTTAAGGCATTGCCACTGCTGGAATGACTTCTTACCACTTCGGCTTTGCTGCGCTCCGCCTCCGCTACCGCACATTTTACCATCTTGTGGGAAACTGTATTGGTAAACAGGATAATCAGATCCGGTGACCCAATCTGGCTGCTTAACTTTGCCGGCATCTGGGTAAATACTTTTGCCTTACATTTATGCTCCTTACAAATCTTTTTATACTGACACACCATACGGTCATGTCCTCCAATAATGACTACGCTCATAAATTATCCTTTCGTTATAATGCTTACCTTATTATAATGCTGCGAGCTGTTTTCCAAGGTCTTTACATGCATCTAAGGCAGCATCGTCCGGTGCTTCCTGACAGATCACGCCCTCTCCGTTCACAACGGTTGCTCCGGCTGCTGTCATACGGTCTACCCAGTCACGCATCCACTGTCCATCGCCCCATCCATAAGAGCCAAACAAAGCGATTGTCTTACCTGCTGCAAATCCTTCCACATCGCATACAAATGGTTCCATCTCGCCTTCTTCGAGCACTTCTGCTCCCATTGCAGGACAGCCCATTGCGAAACCTTTTGCAGCTTTTAAATCATCTAAGGATGCACTTGCAACATCAACAACCACTGCTTCTTTTCCTGCTGCCGTTACACCCTCTGCAACTGCGTTTGCCATACTCTCTGTGTTTCCTGACTGTGACCAGAATACGATTGTTACTTTATCCATGATTCTTTCCTCCATACTATCTGCAGTTTTATGTTTTTATTTTTTCACATTCCTGCATTTTCTATTCTTTATCAGTTTATGAAGTTAGTACACGCTAACCTATAAATAAAAATTAAGCATAACAGGCAGCCATCTCGCTCACACTGCGTCCACTTGCAAGCAGCTGTATCAAAACTTTTCTTGCCTCTTCATATCTGTTAAACAAAGCCTTCTTCTCCTCTACATGTCCGTACACTTTCCAGTAGCCGGCATACAGATAATTGTGACCTTTGTTCTCAATGAATCCCTCCACATCTTCCACAGGATAACCGAGCAATAATCCCATCTCATGTGGAAATTCTGCAATCTGCTCCATACAGTCTGCATAGCGTTTCTGAAAACGGCTTAAAACATCGCTTAAATCCAGGCTTTCGTATCCAAAATTCTTCATCGACTGACAGACTCTATCCTGCATCAGGTACGCTTTCAACCCATCCTCGCGGTACACTAAAAAGGTTGCTTTATCTTCGCTTTCCAACAGCAGATAATAGGAAATACCGGAACGTTCCAACACCTGTTTCATCTGTGGTGCAAGTTTTTTCTCCACATTCAGCAAATTAGAAACCTTCATGCCGGAGATCATCGGTGCACACTGTACGACCAGATGTGTCTCAATTCTTTCTCTGTCTAATCTTGTGATCATCTCATATACTTCCTGACTCACTTTGCTCTCCTTTGCTTTTCGGTTAGTTATATCTAACTTATAGGCATATATTACACAAAAAAAGAAAACGTGTCAACACTGTTATTGAAACGTTTTCTCGTTAAGCTTCTATCTCAATTCCTTCCTGCACAAAAATGCGCAGATCAAAACAAAAATACAGCAGACCACCCATGTGACCGGTTCGCAAAGGCACACTGCAAAATACCCATATGCCGGCACGACCCAGATAGCAAAAATTACCTTTCCTATCAATTCCAGACTGCTGCACACAAGCGGCATCATCAAATGATTCATTCCCTGCAGCATATTTCTCAAAATAATAATCACCGCCATCGTAGGAATCAACGGAAAACTGATCCTGAGATATAATGCAGTATTATAAATAACATCCGCATTACTGCTTCCTGTTACCAGTCTGACGGCATCTTCCACGAAGAAAGTCACAAAAACCATGGAAAAAATCCACCAGACCGCAAAAAGAAAGAATGCTGACCATACTCCTTTTTTGATTCTGTTTCGATTTCCGCCACCCATGTTCTGGCTCGTATAAGTTGCAACACTCGTTCCAAGCGCAAGTCCCGGCGTATGGAAAAGTTCCGCCAGCCTTCTTGCGCCTACCTGCGCCGTAATATACAGGTTTCCGAGTGCGTTAATACTACCCTGTAAAATAACACTTCCAATATTATAAATTGCACTCATCAAAGCCATGCTAAACCCTGCGACAACCATTTCAAGCACAAATTTTTTCTCCACCTGATAATCTTTTCCTTTAAAATGAAGCAGTGGATAATTGCGCCAGATAAGTATGAATGCAAGAAATGCACTTACCCCCTGTGATAAAACCGTTGCAAACGCTGCACCTCCGATTCCCATCGCCAGTGGTGCCATAAACGCATAATCCAATGAAATATTCAAAACGCTGCTGAACAGCAAAAACAAAAGGGGTGTCATACTGTTTCCAACCGCCTGAAGCATAGCTGCTTCCATATTATACGCCATCGTAAATGGTATTCCGATCAGTATGATCGTAAGATATTCCATCGCACCTGCCATCGTCTCTTCCGGAACCTGCAAAAGGATCAGCAGCGGTTCTTTACACAACAGAAAAATGGACATTAATACAATGGATACCGACATGGAAATTGTTACCATCCAGCAGGAGACATGCTTCATTTTTTGCTCATCCCCTGCTCCAAAGCTGCGGCTTAAAGACAACGCCAGTCCATTGTTCATTCCAAATGCAAAATTCGTGATAAGTCCATATAGCGCCGAAACTGCTCCAATCTGTGCGAGTGCGTGATCTCCCAGAACATGTCCGGCAATTGCAGTATCCGCCAGATTATAAAACTGCTGTAGCAGATTTCCAAAAAACAGTGGCAGCGCAAATTTTAATACAAGCCGGAACGGATTTCCCCTTGTCATATCCAGCACACGGCTTTTTTCATTTGTTTCCATCGTAATCCCCGCTCCTTTAATCTTTACTCAGAAACCGGTCCCACTCTTCGGCATCTGCGCTTCCGCTTACTTTAATCATGAAAGTATGGTCTTCCGTATCAATGGATACCGTATAGACACCTTTCTCCTGCTCAATGGAATAGATTTCACATCCTTCCAGTTCCTTTAATTTTGCTGCCTGATCTTCTGCCGCAATCAGTATATCCTCTTTCTTTTCTTTCAGATTACCGTCTGCGTCATAAACTTTATAGCCTTCCTCGACAAATGCCGTTATCTCCGGCTCACGGATTTTCAGTTTCAGTTCATTTGCACGCATTTCGCGGATATCACGATTGCACGAATTTTGTGGTAAAATCGTCACATTGTCCAATATCATTTCAAAGATCCCATTGACTGCGCAGGTTTCTGCAATGTATGCGCCCTCAAATCTGAAGTTTTGTAATTCATTTTCAGTATAGTATTTCATTTGTTTTCTCCTGTCACTGATATCATATCTGTAAATTCATTCATCTATTTTACTATTTCTGACCGCCTACTCCTGCAGCTTTTTCACTTCATCTAACGAAAGTCCTGAAATAGCTGCAATCTTTTCAGATGTGAATTCCTTTAAAGCAAGCATACGCTTTGCTGTTTCAAAAGCTGCCTGATTTTTGCCTTCTGCCAGTCCAGCTTCATGTCCAATCTCACGACCAGCCTCAAACTCTGCCTTTCTCAACTTCTTCTCTTCCAATTCTTTATCATACTCAAAAATGCTCATATTAATAACCTCACTCCGGTTTCGGATAAGGAATTCTGTCAGGATTCCTTCCCGGATACATTCGTTTACAGCACGTTCCACTGCCTGGTTCAATTGCATGTATGCCGCATAGTGACGTACTTTGGCAACATACTGTGCATATTCTTTTAACATACTGCAATGCTGCATCAACTCTGCATTGTGTCCTTCATTGACATTGAAAACCGTAACAACCAATTCAAGTTTTGGCTCGCCTGACAAATGCTCAAATGCCGAGGAAAGCCGAAGTTCTGTGCAATCAGCAATTCCCATCGAACCATTATAAAATTCAATAAAATTGGGGGCAGGAATTTTCTGTAAGGTGGAAGAGAACAGTGATTTCAAATGCCAGATCATTTTTCATACCCATATATATGGCATTCTCTAATGTAACAATTTCCAACTCTTCCGGATTTCTATAATCCGTCTGATTCACTGCGTTATAAAGCGATAACAGATTTTTCCTGTCAGAAAACAGCATCCGAAAGACAGTGTCTTTATAATTTCGGTTTGCCTTTGGTTCTTTGACTGTAAAACTCCTTTTTGTCCTGTTCCGGTTTCTTTTGCATTTTGCCATAAATCGTTTCCTCCTGATTTTGGTGGGACAGTTCATAATAAACACTGTCCTAACAGGAGAGTAACAGATACTATCTCTAAATTCGTTCGTCTCCTGCTTTTCAATTGTTGATGGGTAACAAAAAGCATAGATACGAATGAAACACACAGATTATTTGGGAAACTAATCTGTAGTTCTTAGAATATAGATGACAAAATTGTCATGAAGATTTTGTAAAATATGCTTTGTTTGATTATAGCACAAAAGCAGAAGCAGAAGCAAGAAAATACTTCTACCTTCTGTACCAACTGAGATTGTATAGACGCTATTCTCACAGTCTATAGAATAAATTTCACAGCACAGGTCGTAGAATCTACCTCTACGACCGCCTGTGTTAATTTAATTCGAGCATTCTGTCAATACAGCGTTTTGCTCCCTTACTTACTTCCTCAGGTAAAATAATTTCTTCACCTGCAAGGCCTTTCAGACAATTATATACATCTACTAAAGTTGTAAGTTTCATATTGTGGCATACACAATCCTTGGAAAGTGGATAAAACAGCTTATCCGGACACTCATACTGTAAATGGGAAACTATGCTGTTTTCTGTTCCAATGATAAATTCCTTATCTGTACTCTTCTTCGCATAGGACATAATTCCAGTTGTGCTTCCTATGTAGTCTGCATTCTTGGTTACTGCAGCGGCACATTCCGGATGGACAAGAAGCTTCGCATTTGGATGTGCTTTCTTTGCTTTTGCCACATCTGCTTTGCCCATTCTAAGATGAGTTGGGCAACCACCCTTGATAAATTTAAAAGTTTTCTCAGGAATCTGTTCTGCTACCCATGCTCCGAGGTTACAGTCCGGAATAAAAAGAATCTTGTCGTTCTCCAGCTTCTTAACAATAGATACTGCTGATGCAGATGTAACACATACGTCACACAATGTCTTCAATTCAGAAGTTGTATTAATATAAGCTACTACTGTATAATCCGGATACTGTTTTTTTAATTCTTTCAATTCTTCCACAGAAAGCTGTTCTGCCATAGGACATCCTGCTTCACCGCTGGAAAGAAGTACTTTCTTGTCTGGTGAGAGAACCTTCACGGTTTCTGCCATAAAACGGACTCCGCACATAAGGATCGTCTGCTCCTGTGTTTTGGCAGCCTGCTGGCTCAATGCAAAGGAATCTCCCATATAATCCGCAACTTCTAATATCTCATGATTTTGATAGGCATGTGCCAGAATACATACTTCTTTTTCTTTTTTTAATCTAAGTATCTCGTCCTGAATTTCTCTTGTCGTCATCTTTCCCTCTTTTATCACAGAAAGGCTTTCTTCTTCCGGTATTCGTTCTGTCTTAATGTGATCTCATTTTTAATTTGTTTTCCAAACGACAGTATCAATACCGGATCTCACTGCCTTTTGCTCACTTTAGTAAAAGTATACGATTTGAAATATACACTGTCAACACAAAAAATTTACAGGTGTCTTGTCAGTTGTAAAATTAAGTGTTATACTTGGAGCAATCTGTAAAAAAACACTATTTTATTAACATAAAAGAATAGGAAAAGAATATGAAAACAGATATACTTATAGTTGGAAGTGGCTGTTCCGGATTATATGCAGTCTTAAATCTTCCTGAGGAATTAGATATTATGCTGATCACGAAGTCTGATTTTGAAAGCAGTGATTCCTTTTTGGCTCAGGGAGGCATGTGTACGTTAAAAGATCCGTCTGATTATGACAGCTTTTTTGAGGACACATTAAAAGCCGGACATTATGAGAATGACCAGAAGTCTGTCGAGATCATGATCAAGTCTTCCCCTGATGTAGTGAAAGATTTGGTAAAATACGGTGTCTCTTTTACCCGGGACGAAAATGGTGATTTTGTCTATACAAGAGAAGGTGCACATGCTCATCACAGAATACTTTTCCATGAAGATATCACTGGAAAAGAGATCACAAGCCACCTTTTAAATGCCGTCAAAAAATTAAAGAATGTAAGAATGTATGAATATACGACTCTCTTAGATATCCTTTGCGATGGCAGCAAGTGTTGTGGTGGAATTATCAGGTGGCCGGATGGCAGGGAAGAACAGGTTGAAGCTGACTATGTAATACTTGCAACCGGCGGTATTGGTGGAACATACAAGCATTCCACTAATTTCAAACACCTGACCGGTGACGGCGTGGAGATTGCCAGACGTCATAATATTGAACTGAAAAATCTTGATTATGTCCAGATTCATCCTACTACTCTTTACTCTGATAATAAAGAAGAAAGAAGCTTTCTTATTTCTGAATCTGTAAGAGGTGAAGGTGCCAGGCTTTATGATAAGAATATGAACCGTTTTGTAGATGAACTGTTGCCAAGAGATCTGCTTACACAGGAAATCTACAAACAGATGGAGAAAGACGGCACCGATTTTGTGTGGGAAGATTTAAGAACCATCCCGCGTGACGAATTAATAAGTCATTTTCCAAATATTATTGAACATTGCAGCCAGGCCGGTTATGATGTGTTCCATGAATGTATTCCCATCGTTCCGGCTCAGCATTATTTTATGGGCGGAATCAAGGTAAACCATAACAGTAAAACTTCTATGGATCATCTCTACGCAGTCGGTGAAACCGCATGCAATGGGGTTCATGGTAAAAACAGACTTGCAAGCAACTCCCTTTTAGAGAGTCTTGTATTTGCAAAAAGAGCAGCAAAAGAAATTGCTGGCGAAAGGAGATAATATGTACGATCAGGTAACATTAGGGTTAAATGTAGACCCATTTATATTAAGTGCTTTAAAAGAAGATATCACAAGTGAGGACGTATCCACAAACAGTGTTATGCCACATCCACAGCAGGGCGAGGTAGACTTGATCTGCAAAGAAGATGGCATTATCTGCGGTCTTCAGGTTTTTGAAAGAACCTTTACTCTGCTTGATTCCAATACAACCGTAGAATTTTTTGTAAAAGACGGTGACCATGTAAAAGCCGGTGAACTTATGGGCAAGGTTCATGGTGATATCCGTGTGCTTCTCTGCGGAGAGAGAACTGCTCTTAATTACCTTCAGAGAATGAGCGGAATCGCAACCTATACAAGCCAGGTGGCAAAGCTCCTTGAAGGAACCGGGATCAAGCTTTTAGACACAAGAAAGACTACACCGAACAACCGTATTTTTGAAAAATATGCCGTGAGAGTCGGTGGCGGAAATAACCACAGATACAACCTTTCTGATGGAGTACTTCTCAAGGATAACCATATCGGTGCCGCAGGTGGTGTAAAAGAAGCTGTCAAAATGGCTAAGGCATATGCACCTTTTGTAAGAAAAATCGAAGTTGAAGTTGAGACTTTTGAAATGGTACAGGATGCCGTGGAATCAGGTGCTGATATTATCATGTTAGACAACATGGATAATGATCTTTTAAAACAATCCATCGATTATATTGCCGGCAGAGCTGAAATCGAAATTTCCGGAAATGTTACAAAAGAAAACATTGAAAGAATTAAGAACTTTGGTGTAAACTATGTATCAAGTGGAGCTCTGACTCACTCAGCTCCAATTTTGGATATTTCACTTAAAAATTTACATGCAGTTTAGAAAGGACTTTGACAGATGAACGGAGAGATCAGGAGAGCAAAAATAGAAAATATTTTGAAATCCAGCGCTGTGCCTGTCCCTGGAGTTACTCTGGCAAAAGACCTGGATGTAAGCAGGCAGATCATCGTTTCGGACATTGCTCTTCTTCGTGCAAATGGCCTGACGATCCTTTCCACAAACAAAGGTTATATTATTCCAAAACAATCCGCCTGCCAGCGGGTATTTAAAGTGATCCATACAGATGATCAGGTTGGAGAAGAACTCTCTCTGATCGTTGATAATGGCGGTGTTGTCAAAGATGTTTTTGTTTATCACAAGGTTTATGGTGTTATCCGGGCTGATATGAATATCCGTACAAGACGCAATGTCAAGAAATTTTTAGAAGGACTCTCTTCCGGAAGTTCCAGCCTTCTTAAAAATGTAACCGGTGGTTATCATTACCATACGATTGAAGCTGAATCCGAAGAGATTTTAGATGATATTCAAAATGAACTCGCAGAAAAAGGTTTTCTGGCCAAACTGCAGGATTATGAGCCTGTAGATTTCTGGGGCGAAGAAGAATCAAATACAAACGTTT
>UMHL01063525.1_pt1 | contig 36573 bp, 30 predicted proteins | sample 1965551 | NCBI WGS metagenome assembly UMHL01 (sample SAMEA4836100, study PRJEB28245) | human gut metagenome | biome: gut microbiome; material: fecal sample | place: Denmark | collected 2008 | reverse complement strand
CAAATGGCTCATGCAGGACTTCTTTACAAGCAAGAACAGCTTGTCCTGTTCCCCAAGGTTTGGTACGTCTTGTTGGAAGTTCCACACCTTTGGGCAGTTCATTTAATTCTTGATATGCATAAGCAATCTCTACATCAAGATCTTTACAAATCTTTTCGATGCGGTCACCGATTGCCTCTTTAAATGCATCTTTAATATCTTTACGGATGATAAAAACTATTTTGTTGAATCCTGCTTCTATTGCATCATGGATAGAATAATCCATGATGATTTCTCCATTTAAACCAACTGGAGCAAGTTGTTTGATTCCGCCGCCGAATCGGGAACCAATGCCGGCTGCCATAATGACTAAAGTTGTTTTCATCTTTTTTTCTCTATCCCCATTTTTTCTTTATTTACATATTCTAATAATCTATCGATTATCTTACAATCTATCTTCTCATTAAATTTCCTAGCAAATAAACAATTACTATTAATCAGTTCTTCAAAATCTTCATTTCTAAAAGTATACGGTGTTCCTCTTTTCCAATCTATATATCTTTGATTCCCTAAACATGAGTCATCATAGTCTTTATCATATAACTTATCTTTAAATGAAGAATTGTATACTATAGTTTGTAAAAACATTTCGTCACACATTGTATAATTAAAAACTTTTTTTATCTTTTTTTATTTTTTAAACATAGGACACTAGCTCATCAGTAATCGAAAACCACTGCGATCCACTTTTAAAGATTCATTCACTATTTTTTGTTCTATCTACACCTAAAAGTTTTTGTATAGGAATTATTAATCTCTTTTGAGAAATAGAAAAAAATGTTTTTCTTTTTTTCCCTATAAAATCCTGAAATATCATATAATACTTTATTCGTTCATACCTCATCTCACTTTTTTCTTGCTTATCAAAATGAACAAATTCTTTTCCACTATTTTCTTCAAAAAACTGATTTATCTCTCTCATAGGACGCAGTATCATGTCTTGCCCACTTAACAAATGATAATAATCAAATTTATCTGTATTATGGGCATATTCTAATAAAAGCAATTCTCCCTTTACTAAACTATACCCCCATACAGTATGCATGCGAGGAACATTGTATATCTTAGCATATTTTAACTTTGGAATTTCTTTATATTCTGGAGATTTAGAATCTATATGCCAAAAAAATACCAGTGTCATTATAATCAAGAGATTCAATTAATTTTGTTAATTGATTATAATTATTATGAGCCATAATCAAAAACGCATGTTTCATTTTACATCCTTTCTATCCTTAAAAATTTATATACATCCACTTTAGCTATTTTCTAATTAATTTAATAATATTCTTGGGGTTATTCATAATAACAGTATGTAATATTGCACCTACAATAGTCATAATAAGTGCACTAAAAATCAACATTCCCCAATTTCCTGGTTTTATAATTTTTTCAATTCCTATAAATACCACTACCATTATAAATGCTGAAAATATATGTCTAACTATAATTTTATAGAAAAATCTTGGACTAATTTTTAAACAATGTGCCCCATATATAGGATTAAAAAATAAATTCATGCATAACATAATAATTGTTGTTGTTGCAACAACAATAGAAGGTCCAATATTTGTATATTTTAACATAAAATACATTACTACTACATTTATGAATCCACTAATAATAGTAAGTAAACAAGGTAATTTATTTTTTAAGGTAAGCGTACTTATATAATAAACAGGTTGCATTATTCCTGCTGTAATACTAAGTGAAACTGCAATAAACGTTAACCAATATAAAGTTTTGGTATCTTGTGCAGGAAGCCATAATTTATAATAAAGCATCCCCAAACTAGTAAATCCCGCAAAAGCTATATTAGAAAACATTCCGCATATTTTCATTGTTTTTTCTAATTCATTAGTGAAATTTTTAACATTTCCACTTGCATATACTTTAAGCAATTGTGGCTGAAATGGTTGAAAAACTGTTGCATATAATGTAGAAAACATGGCATTTATAGTTTGTGCAACTGCAATTTGACCAGTTTGTACCCCTGTTAACATTAAATTAGAAATAACCAAATCTAATCCACTGTTCAATACATTTCCTAATTGATTTAAAGATGTCCATATTCCATTTCCCATCATATCCTTTACTTTTTGAAAAGATACCGTTTTAGAGTCAAACTGCAATTCCTTTGTTGTGACTTTAGTTATAGCATAGTTTCCAATCAAAGTAACTACTGCTGTTGCCAAAGAACCCAATCCAACAAAAAATACATTTGGTTTAAATATAGAAAATAAAAGTATTAACACCCCTGCATCTGCAATATATCCCAATATCTTTATTATACCAACAATATCTAATTTATTTTTTATAAAAGCTGCTGCACTAAATGGTGTGGTCATTGTTGTCACAACAAAAGTTAAAAAAACAATTAAAAATAATATTTTTATAGATACTACTGAATTTTCAGGAATATTCAGCAAATATTCCAATTTCAAAATAATAATAGCTGCAATTAAAAAAATACTCCCACTTAAAACAATTGAAGCTGCAATAGATGATGAATAATATGATTTTGCTTCTTCATAATTTCCTTTATGATATGAAACAGAAATAAATCTTACTACAAACGCAGTTAATGCAATTGTTACAATTCCTGCATAACCTACTATATTTTTAGCAATAGATACAAAACCATAAATCTCTATTCCCAATCGGTCTGTTACATATGGTGTAAGTAAAAAATTAATCACATAACCAATGAAAACTGCCAGTGCTGATATTACTAACGTTACTGAAAGTTTCCCTTGTTTCTCTATCATAACATCTTTCCTCCTAGTCATTTCATTCGAATTAAATATTTAGAATACAAATATCCCCAATTATATAACATAAGCAAAATTAACCATGTTGCACGTACATTAAGAATTGACTCAAATGTCATATCAACCAAAATCACCAATACAAGTAGTACTGCCACCGTTTCCATCTTATGGGTTGTCTTTCTATAGACATTAAGTGTAAAAAGGAATAAAACCATGACTATAAATAACAATATAACTCCACCCTGCCACAATGTATTTAAAAGTTGATTATGTGCACTACTGAAAGCTAAATTTCCAAAAAGATTTCCGCTCTCTTCTCCACTCATATATCCCCACCCAGCAACTGGTTTTTGCCATATTTTTAATATAACTTGTGGCCAAATTAAAGTACGTCCTGAAAAAGTTAAATCCTTTCCAAATAATTTAGATACAATTGGACCAAGAAAAGTAGCTGCTCCCACTATAATAATAACGTCAAATACTAGGTATCCAATCAACATACCTTTAGCGCTTATAGAAAACCTTTGTTTTCCTTTTTGTAAGCCTAAAATTATTGCCAAATCCGCAATAATTGCACAAACTAAAGCTGTACTTGATTTTACTAATATCATAGTTATTGGGGAAATAATCATCATCGCATATAGAAAAAATTTATTTAATTTACCTTTGTATATGATTGTTCTAATATACCCTAAAAATATCCATAATGTATACCAATAAATTCTATTATTTTTATTTCCAAAAAACCACTCTGCTCTATCTGACTGAGACCATTCATTCCATATAATTTCTGTTTGATATAATCCTTTTGGAAAAAAGCAAATTGATAAAAAATCTAACATAATAAATATAGATAACATATAAAATATTATTGAAATTGTTTGATTAGGCTTCCTATTAACCTCATATTCGACTAAAAATAAAAAAACTATTGTTTTTATATTTGAAAGAATGAAGTGCCAATCTGCCATATCCGTTTGATTTATAAAAGTAATAACCGTAAAATATATAAAATATAATGTCATTACAATATTCCATTTTGAAGGTCTGTATTTCTTAATAATTAATAAAAATATTCCTATTAACAATAATCCATTTTCCAAAATTCCCCAAACTCCATTATAATAATGCCTCGGTAACATTATTATAATTAAATAAATTGATAAAAATATACTATTTATTGATATTTTTAAGCTCATTTTATTTCTCCCTACTGTTCAGAATTTGCATAAAAATCTTTTTCGTTGCTTCATACGAATAATTTTCCTTAAAAAATTCAAAAACATCTTCATTAAATTTTTCTATATATTTTTTTGAAAGTAATATATTCATTACTTTTATCCATTCTTCTGCCGTATCTACACAAAATATCTTTTTATTTAATAAATCGGACTCCATCCTATCATTAAAGCCTTGTAAACTTTCTGTAGTACCAACCAAGTACTTTCCATATCCAACCGCTTCTACCGTTTTACATTTCATTCCACCCCCATCAAATAATGGTGCAATTACAATGTCTGCATCTTGATAAAACGGCTCAACACTGTCTACCGTTCCAACTACTTTTACTCGTTCATCATTAAACTCTTCTGCTAAAAATTCTGTTCCTCTTCCAACTATTTTCAATTCAAAATCATAGCCTAATTGAGGTAATACTTCTTTATAAAACCATCGAACTCCTATAATATTCGGATAATATTTAGAACCGACAAACAATACTTTTTTCTTTTCTTTAGATAATTTTTCTATATTTTTTTTCGCAACGATAGGCGTAGGCATTGCAATTGGTATAATTGCATTAGGTTTATTTCCATAATATTTTTCATACAGTTTTGCATCTCGTTCATTAAAAACCATATCAATATCACTATAACGCTGATTAATTTTTTCTTGTTTAATAGCAATTGAATTTTCAATTTTACTTACAATACCGCCCTTTTTAGCCCATTCCGCATATAGTTCTACTGCTATATCATGATAAAAAGTCACAATTTGAGTTTCTGGATATCTGCATTTTATCTCTTTAACGACGTTTCCAAAAGTTGAGTCTTCTATAAATATAAATTTAATATTATATTTTCTAACAATTTCACAAATTTCATTGATAATTTTTTTGCTCTGATACATTGTATTTCCCTGAATCCAACGTCCAATTCTTTTAATTTTATTTTTATATTTTCCAAAACAAATATATTTATCTCGTCGTTCTTCTTTATTCGGTCTCATATCAATTACAAAAATATTTTCTTTTCCATATTTTTCTTCAAGAAATCCCCTATGAACCCTTGCTGCCACATTTGTCTCAAATCGTTTTGATATATACAAAATCATATGCTATCCTTTTACCTTTCGTAATATTACTTTTACTTGTTCCTTCACGCTACGTGGAATCATTCTTATAAGTTTAGTTTTAATCTGTCTTATATGTAAAGTTCGCCTAATTAAATTCTTTCTTTTATATTTTATAAATGCAGAATCTGCTGCTTTGTCAAAATCTTTTTCCTTCTTGTATAACTCAAGAAAAAGATTCCTTGCTTCTGGCGCAATAGAGGGATGGTTAAATTGTTTTTCATGAATCATAGGTTCTTCTAATGGTCTTTTATGCATTGTTATTAAACCTTCCTTATAAATAGAATCAACAAATCTTTGTCCTTCTTCTGTATGAATTATCATACTAGAAACATTCTTTTTTTCATACAAATAAGGTTCTACACTACCAAGCCCATGATAATCTCCTATTGTAATATCACTTACTCTCTCTCTCTTTGCATAACTACAATTATAACATACCTCTCGATAAATCAATGCATTATGATAACCAATTTGATAATTATCATCCTGATCTACATATTTCATGTAATTAGGTTCTTTAGAATTATACGTATACAATGTATACGCAAAATTCGATGTATCGAATTTTGCGTCACGAAAATAGCATTTTTCAAAACTCTGATTTTGTTTATTTTCTATAAACTGAATATGCTGTTGTAAATAAATAGGTGCAGGCGTTCCGTGACATACTAAATCAACTGTAATAAGCCTTCCTTTTAGAGAATACATCTGAATAATATTTTTTAATGCTGCTACCTGACATGGCAAACCAATAAATAGCACATTTTCACCTTTTTTTAACTTATCGATTATTTCACTATATACGGTACCAACAAAGCTAAACGTATATTTAGAATTCCGAAATTCGGAAATTTCTTCCATATTTTTTGTTAATCGAAAATGTGCTTCAAACTTATCATCTAAAAAAACCCCTGCAAACCACATTTGCTTACTAGCTGCATATTCATAAAATACCGATGCTAAGCCTCCTGATGCAGACTGCATATGTAAGGAAAAATCTGTTCTCCAAGCTGCATAAGACTCTTTGGCCGCATAAAAATAGGGTTTTGTTAAATTAGGACATGCTTTTTCACATCTCCTACATCCTATACATTTATCTTCTTCAATAACTAATTTCCATGATCTATCCTCATTAAATTGTCTTTGTATACACTTTTTGGGACATACCACTACACAAGCCTCACAAGCTGTACATTTATCTTCAGGACATATACACCGCATCATTAACATACTCCCCACTAATTCTATTTTATAAAAGTCTTTCCTTTAAAAGATTCCATGAATAATTTCTCTTTTCTTCCAATTTTTTATTTACCCAACCTTCATAATCTATTGGTAAGTCATTCTTTAAATTTTCATCTGTTCCTTCTCTATGTTGTATTCTTAATTCTTCTCCAAATGACTTCATTCGTGCTTTATTTCCTCTATTATAATAAAAAAGTTTCTTCTGGAAATAAAGTGAAAAAACAAGTCCATGATAAGAAGCAGAAAAAACAGTATCTGCATTTTTAAATAATGCAATCCATTCACCAACTGTCATTGGAGAAATATTGTATAATCCCTTCACCGGGCGATTAAAATTCAAATAATATACCGGCATATTATGCTCTTTACCATATGAAATTGCATCTTTAATATTTTTTTTATCAGTTGTAGTCATATAAACAAGTACATACGGTCTTTCAGGTACTATTTTGTCATCTGCAAGTTCTCCCCAGAAATTTCTGTCCCATAACATTGTTGGATCACAAGAAACTTCTACAGGCTTATGCGTTAATTCTTCAACCCATTCTGCCCCTAATTCTTCTCTCGTACTAATAAAGTCAAATCTATTTAATAATTTTTTAATATGCTCTTTTTCATCTTCATTCCATGGGGTTCCAATCGAAGGTGAAAATGCAACTTTTTTCTTCGCATCTTCTACAAAATCAAGCATATAGGTAAAATCATGTCCGGTAACTGGCATGCCCCACACAATATCACTTCCAACCACAAAAGTATCATAGTCTTTATTAGATTGAGAAATTGTAGATTTATCATATGCTCTGCTAATTAACATATTTTTTTTCATAAAATCCCACATATTATCATATCTTTTAGAAAAAGATTTATGTTTTGTAAGATAATTGTATATTCCTTTAATAGACAAACATTCTTTTAATGGATAAGTTTTCTCTCGATTAGCAATCGCCTCACATTTATAATCTATTAATTCAACAGACATCCCCAATGTCTCTATTGCTTTATAAAGAGAAAATGCCTGCACTAATGAGCCATAATTTAATGTATCATGAATTGTAATTAGTCCTATTTTATTTTTCATAAATCGTCTTTAACTCCTCTGCCGTTACTTTAATATCATACCCTGCCTTCTGTATCTTCTTTTGAGTATCACGACTATTTCTCTGTTTCATAAGCTCTAATGCTTTCTCAGCCCACTGTTCTGATGATTGCTCCAATTTCATCCAATTTATACAATCTGTAATTTCTAATTCCGATGAAATAGTATTTGATGCAAGAATTTGGACTCCTGATGCTTGTGCCTCAATTCCAGAGACGGGTAATCCCTCATAAAGGGAAGGAAATAGATATAAATCCATTGCCTGCAACCAATTATTTATTTCACTCGATGTTCCATAAAAACATACTACCTTGTCCAAACCTAATTTATGAACCTTTTCTTTTATTTTTTCTTGCAACTCTCCAACACCAAATAATACTAATCTGGCTTTGGGTTCTCTATGATATATTTCTTTAAAAATATCTATCAAAAATACATGATTCTTCTGAGTTGAAAATCTTCCAACATGCCCAATGATGTAGTTGTCATCCCACCCCAATTTATTTCTATATTTGTTTCTTATTTTCTCATTAAAATAATAATTTTCTGCAATAATTCCATTTTTTAAAACAGCTACTTTTCCTTTTTCCACTGCTTGTTTTCCAAACATCCAAATTCCTGCTTCCGTGGAACAAGCACAATATTCGTCCGCAAATAATGGCCATAACGGGCGACCTGAAACTTGAAATATATATTTTATAAATTTTTTTATTCCCTTGCCACCCAGAGTAGTATTATGGGAATGTACCACAACTTTAGAAACTCCCGCCATTTTTGCAGCCATTGCTTCAAGTATACAGAATACATTACTATTGTGAATATGAACTACATCATACCGATTTTTCTTCATAAACTGATATGCTCTCACTCTTTTCTGTATACAAGCAATAACAAAATTTTTCGAACAATCATCTCCCAATTTATAAATATGCGAACCTAACGCTATATTTTTTTTCTCATAAAATTCCATATGATTTGTAGAACCATATAAGAGAAAATCAAATGGCTCCTCAAATACATCTTTACAACTATTTAAATTAGTAACAAAAGCCTCTATTCCGCCACTTTCCAATCCATATGCAAATTGAAGAACCCTTTTCATATTTAAATCTCCTCTAATAACTGCTCTCTATAAGTTTCAATATCATATCTTTTTCTTGATTCAAATGCACCGACTTTTAACTCCATCATTTTTTGAGGATTTATTTTATTTAATACATTTGATAATTTTTCCTTTAAAACAATCCCTTCGGAATCATTTTTAACAATCTCTGCATTAAAATTCCAATCCGAAACTATTGCTGCAATTCCAGCCATCTTAGATTCTACAAGCGCTCCTGGAACTCCTTCCCCACTCCATTTAGAAGGTAACAATATAGCATCATATTGATTTAACTCTTTATAAACATTTCCATTAGTTGCATCATATACACCATGATATTTTATTTGCGGATATTCTTTTAAAAAGTTTTCAAATTTATCCTTGTACTCCGCAGCAACTTCTCCATAAAAATCTACAGTCCATTGACCATTTGATTCTTTTACTGCATCTGTAATTTCGTCCACACCTTTTTCTTCACATATTCTTGAGAAGTATACATATTTTATTATTTTTTCGACATTTTGGGGTGCTAATGAATTACTATCGGTTCTACAATTAGGAAAAATCTTTATATTTTTCAATCCTTGTTCTTCAAGAGATTGTTTCATTCCATTGGTTTCTACCCACAGACTTCCACATTTTTTAAGAAGATTGCATAAACTTTTATCTTCCTTAGTAACATTCTGAAGATTTCCACCCATTACTATCATGTGTGTAGTAGTTAAACCCCTATTACCCTTTAATATCTTTCGTAAAGACATAATAATCTTACATCTTCTACTTGTTCCAACACCAATTATTACATGTTCTGCCCATAATAATGACGCTATAAGATTTCCACCTACTATTGGTGTTTTCCAAGGTTTCCATTTACATTCAACTAAATTTATCATTTTTACACCTGATGGTTCATAAATTTGCTGAAACATTAATTTATCTTTAACTGCAACACCTCCATATGGAGGTGGCAACTCACCCACAAATACATTCATTAATCAAACTCTCCTGTAAAAAACTTCTCATACCCCTCAAGTAATGCCTTACTTGTATGTTCCCAACTTAATTCGTTGACAACTCTATTTCTTCCAAACTCTCCCATTTTTTTACGAACTTCCGGATTCTCTAATAAATAAATAATCTTATCTGCCATATCTTTTGCATTATTTTGTTCTGCATATAAAGAAGCTTCCTGCGCTGAATAGTGTCCTTCTGTAAGTTCAAATTGGACAATAGGTTTGGCTAATGCCATATACTCTAGGATTTTATTCATAGTAGATTTATCATTCATGCTGTTATATGTATCAGAGTTAACACAAACATCTGCTGTATTCAAATAATCCAATAACTGCTGGTCTGGAACTCGTCCAGTAAATTCAACACAGTCATCTAATCCCATTTGTGTACACTGTTCTTTTAATGCAGCAACATGAGGACCACCACCAACGATTCCCCAGAATATATCGTTTCTATTCAAGACTTCTTTACAGTATTTTGCAGCTTCCAAAATATATTCTATACCTTCTTGCTGTCCAATAACCCCTAAATATCCAACCATATACTTTTTACCACGCTTAATACTTTCTACTGGTGGCTGAATTTTCATTCTTTCTAACTTAGGACCACTACGGAGCACAATTACTTTTTCCGGATCCATTTTTCCACGTTCAATCGCAATCTTTCTATAACTTTCATTTGTTACAAAAGCAAATGTGCAGTTTTTATATGTCTGACGTTCCATAAATATCTGACTAAAATATAAAGGACCGCTAGTATGTCCAAACTTCGCTTCAAATAATTCTGGACAAATATCATGGTGATCAAAAACATATTTTACACCATACTTCTTAAAATGCTTTGCCACTAAATAAATATCATCTGGTGGATTACAACCATGAATAACATCAAATCCAACTTCTTTATATACTTTCTTCGCAAGACGAATTTCTTCTCTTAATGCGGTAGAATACTCCTTTAAATATCCAATAGCACCATTTCCTTCTGTTGGCAGATCATGTCTATATACATGTACTCCATCTATCATCTCTTTTTCAGCAGTATAGCCTTTTCCTTTTGGACTAATTACTGATACTGTATATCCGTTAGCTGCAAGTGTTGTTGCTTCCTGCCATACACGCGTATCAAACGGTACTGGCAAATTTTCAACAATAATTAATACTTTTCTTTCCTTACTCATAAATCAAATAAACCTTTCATTTAGTAATGATATCTTCTATTTTTTTACGTTATTAACTGCCCAATTAAATTTACCTCTGGTAGTAAGTTGCACCTCATCTACAATTTTTAGCTGCACATCTAAAAGATTTTCACATCTTCTATTAATATACTTTCTAATTGTTTCTATCTCATCATTTGATAATGCTTCATTCTGGACAATACATAAGTCAACTTTTCCAATTTCATTTTGAACATATTGATATCTCTTTATTTTTTTCAATTCTTCAATATGAAGTGTCATAGCTCCTTTGAAAATTTTCTGTCCATTCTTGCTTAGCAAATGAATCTCACTACGCTTATGTCCGACAAGATGCATTGCACCTTTCTCATCAATATGAACAACATCATCTGTTGCATATCTGATAAGAGGCATTTTCTTACTTAAAAAGCCTGTACAAACAATTTTATATTCATTTTCTATCTCTGTTGGAAGAAGCTCTGTATATCCATAAAAATCATTAAAAATACATCCGCTATCATAAATTTCTGCAAAACAAGCTCTTTCTGTATGACCATAATAAGAATCTACTGGACATCCAAAAACTTTCTCTATGTATTTTTTCTCTTCTGGACTACAATTCTCAGCATAATATACCACATGCTTAATATTTAACTTTTTATTACTCTTTTCCAACATTTGTGCAAAAAGATAAATAGCAGAAGGATATCCCATAATAAAAGTTGCACCAAATTTTTCAATATCTTTACAAATACTATCTAACTGATTATTTTTAAATAATCGGAAAGGAGAAATTACTATTTCATTTTTTAATGGTGAATAATAATAATCCTCATCTTTATTATGCCCCCAAAATGCAACTGTTTTAGTTTTAAGTGGATCATACCCAAATTTGGAAAGAAAATGTGTAACACAAGCTCGTTCTCTATAAATAGAATCCTTATCTAATAATACTGTCAAAGCCTGTCCACTACTTCCTCCAGTGAAAGTCTTATAATATTTTAAAGTATCATCTTTTGAATATAATCTATCCTCAAGACTGACTGCATCTGACTTTTCTAAAAGGGGTAATACCTTTATATCTTCCAAACTTTCCACTTTCTTCGGATCAAAGTTCTGTTTATCAAAAATTTCTTTATAATATGGTACATTCTCATATGCATAAATTAATATTTCTTTCAGCTTATCTAACTGAATTTTTTCTTGTTCTTCTTTAGATGAAGCTTCAAATTGATCCAATTCATTCCATGTTTTAATAAATTCTTTATTTTTTACCATTAAAGAAATAAAAATCGGTGCAAAGGCATATTTTATTCCTTTGGGGATTTTCTCATATATCTTTTTTAAACCGTTTGTACTCATTATAAGTCCTCCTACTATTTGTATATCTTAATTCCGGCAATAATTTTTGTCTCATTCTCTATTTTAAATAAATATCTTAAAATATTAGTTTCAATCTTATTCCCATAACTCGAAGAAAACCATCCTGAAGCCATTTCAAATTTCAAATTTTCATCAACAGATATTTGAATAACTCTATCCCCATAAAGAACTTCTGCAATATTAGGTTCTACTAACCTACATCGACAATCTGGATGTAGAATTAATGTTCCATATCCCTCACAATTTCCTTCAATTGAATCTATAATCATCAGCTTGTTTTCTTTATCAAAATCAAATGTTCGTTTGACCTTAATACCATCATATCCATTATGTTGAGCCGATAATAGGATATGCTCCTCATTATCCGTATACTGTAACAAATCACATTTTGCCTTACGTCCCCATAAAAACGCACCTAACATTTCAGACTGATCTTTTCCATCTATACAAATAGTATTATGATTTTTTGTCCTACGAAAATCATTTCTACTCTCTAAATCACAATGATAAATATATGTGCCTGGATCAACAAATATTGGCATCCCATCTACATAAAGCTGAAAACTCAACGCATCGGCATGTCCATGTGCGGCAATACTTCCAAATCCCAATGCTGCATGATCAACTCCTATCAAAATTCGTCCATCATCACTTCTTAAGATTGAATTTCCGCCTTCTTTATAGCAAACACTTCCCTGTGGTCTATACTGTCTATTTTCATTTGCTCTTTTTACATCCTTCTCTGTAAATAACCAACAAAGATTTTCGTATTCATTATTTACCATGATATAATTTTCAGAAAGCTGGCAACTTAACAAGCCTAATACATATTCATAATGATTATAATGTTCTCCACATAAATCAAGAATCTTTCCTTCATCATTATCGCCAAATTCTACTACCTCGCCATGTTCACCTAAACAATCTCGTAAATAATAGCACATTTTTCCTAACCATTCGGACCATTCATCTGGTACTACAATATTATTTTTTCTAAGAAGGCGCATCATTAATCCAACCGCTTCCATATAAAAACTTTGGTAATGCAAACTTAATTCTTTATTTACTCCATCTGAATAATTCTGCAATGAAAACTCTTTTGTAAGAATCTGAACTGCCAAATCCATCCATGGTTTATAATTTAGCAAAACACCACTTTGCCCTATTGCATAAGCTTCTACTATAAGATGGTTGTTCGCAGAAGAATATCTGGAATAATGATTTGCTATATAATCTGTCATATTAATAATTCCTGTTTCCAACTCTTTCAGAATACTTTCTGAAACATCTTCACAATATGACAAAAAGCAATATGCATAACACCAGTTGCTCACACGAATAGCAACTTCCATAACACTTGTCCACGAAATACCATATAAAAATGGATTCTCATTATTCCAATTCTCAAATAGCTCCTGAAACTCATTTAAAAACTTTATATCTTTTGATACATAATAGTTTTTAGCCAGCAACGCAAATTGGAAATGCCTGTTTAACTCCCAGTTAGTTCTTGCATCTCCAATATCATCTCGCTGTTTATATTCTAAAGAATATGAAAACTTTTTAGGCCAGTTGTTATTTGTCTGAAATCCCGCATCCCATTGTTTTCGGTACACTTCATAATCATATCCACCTAATAATGGAATCGTTCTATTTAGAGAAAACTCTTTATTTTCTAAATTCAGATGCATCTTATGCGCATCCATATGCAAATCTTTTAGATTTTTATTGAATAAAGTTTTAGTCACAGCCAATTTATGTGGCTCAAACTTCTTCTTTTCTTTTTTTTGAAGCAATTTCTGTGATACTCTCCATGTTACTTCTGGAACACTCATTGCTTTTAATCTTCTTATCAGCCACATAATATCGGCCATTAACTTTCCTCCTAAATAAATTACTCTTTATCTTCAATAAACTTAATTGGTTTTGCTGGTGCACCAACTGCTACACAATTGGCTGGTAAATCTTTATTAACAACAGAATTAGCACCTATTTTTACATTATCTCCTATGTGTATTCCTCCAAGCAAAACACTTCCCGCACCTATATCAACATTGTTTCCAATAACAGGCAGTCCTCCTGGTCCGCCTCCTCCACCAATAGTTACATTTTGTCTTATAAAACAGTCACTTCCTATTTTAGCTTTTTTATGAATCACTACACCTAAACCTTGATATGCAAATTTGACATTAGGTCCAATTTCCGTCTGGAAAGGTATAACACCCCCCCATATTATTCTAATCGCACCTTTAATCATCATTGCTAATGGTTTAAGATGATGCATATAGCACCATCTTTCTGCATAATACCATTTTGCAACATTCATTTTAAACCATCCTTACTAAAATTCTGTTTTAACCATCGTACGTTCAAGTTCATCGTCCTGAGCTGGATTAGTATTAATATTTCCCCAACTTATTCCTTCATAATTTCCTTCATAATCAAGTTCTTTAAACTGACGAACAAGATCAACAATAACCTTATGAGGATATTTTGCTGGTACTTCTGCGAATTCTTTTTCTTTATTTGTAACAACAAGTACATCACATACACTACAAACTGAATCTAAATCATCTGTGATAACTTCATGTAAGTGTGGTAATTTAGCCGCAATGAAATCTGCATTTGTTCCTGTTTGCTGAGAAATGCTTACATTCTTGTCATAAATATGAATTTCATATCCTTTTCCAAGTAAAGCTTCTGCTACATCAATGATTGGGCTGCATCTAAGGTCATCTGTTCCTGCTTTGAAACTTAATCCAAGAATTCCAATCTTACGTTTTCCTTTGCTTTCGATAATGTCAATCGCATTCTTCTTCTGCTGTTCATTAGAAGGATTAATTGCATTAATTACTGGGCAATCTACATATAAGTCATGAGCTAATGTACGCAAAGCCTTTGAATCTTTTGGTAAGCAAGAACCACCATAAGCAAATCCTGGTTTGAAGTAATATGGAGAAATATTAAGCTGAGTATCTTTACAGAAAATTTCCATAACCTTATGACTATCAATACCTAATGCCTTACAGATGTTTCCTACTTCGTTAGCAAAAACAATCTTAAGACCATGATATGTATTATCTACATATTTCATCATTTCAGCGACCTCGATATCAGTAGAAATGAATTCTCCTGGGATATCTTTATATAATTCACGGAATTTTGCTTCCGCAATTTCATTATCTGTACCAATTAATGTTAATGGTGGATTCATATAATCCTGTACTGCTGTACCTTCTCTTAAAAATTCAGGGTTAGAAACTACAGTAAAATCTTTTCCTCTCTTCTTTCCAGAAGCTTCTTCAATAATTTCTCCTACTTTTTTATTTGTTCCTGGAAGAACTGTACTACGAATTGCCACAATATGGAATTCTTCTTTATCTGCTAAAGCTTCTCCAATTTCACGAGCAACTCCATAAATGTAATTTAAATTTAAATGTCCCTCTTTGCTGCTTGGTGTACCAACCACAATAAAGGAAATCTCTGAATTATGTACAGCATAATGATAGTCCTGTGTTGCTTCTAAAAGTCCTTTATCATGTGCTTCCTTTACTAATTCATCAATTTCTGCTTCAATGATTGTTGGACGTCCCTGATTAATAAGATTTACTTTATTTTCTGAAACATCATTTCCGATAACATGATGTCCTAATTTGGCACAACAAGCTGCACCTACACATCCTACATAACCAAGACCAAAAATACTAATATTCATAATTATCCTCCTGTTTCTCAACAACTATTTTTTCTATAAACTTAATTTTATTATAAAGAATATACTATTTTATCTTTTGGGCTAATCTCTTCCCCAATCTGAACTTCTATCACACTCATGTCTGTCTCTGCAATTAATATATGTTTGCAACCTACTGGAAGTGTTATAACATCTCCTGTTTTAACTTCTTGTTCTCTTCCATCAACAACTACCTTCCCATAACCTGAAACAATTGTCCAAACTTCTTCCCTGTGTTCATGAGCATGATACTTCATATGATTGCCCTTTTTAAGCTTTATCTTTATTGTCATAGATTGTGGTTGTACATCAATAACTGTATATGTTCCCCATGATTTCTCGGCAAAATGAACATCTGTACTAATTTCTTCTACATAAGACTTCATCTGTCCACTACGCTCTTTATCAGAAACCAAAATTCCATCTCCGCTAGCAGCAACAACCATATCTTTACATCCCATACATAAAATTGGAATATCTAATTCATTAATCACCTGTGTATTTTCACAAGTTTCATCTAAAGTAACATTTCCTTTTGTTTTATCAGCCATGACTTCTGCCATCATATTCCAAGAACCAACGTCTTTCCATTCGCCAGCATAACGCATTACCTGAATACTTTGTTCTTTTTCTACTACTGCATAGTCAAAACTTATTTTATTTAAAGTTGAGTATTTATTAAATAAATCCTGATAGTCTGTAAAATCAATCATTTCATGGGCTTTATTTAAAATATATTTTAACTTAAATGCAAACACACCTGCATTCCATAATGCACCCTTTTCAATATACTTTTTAGCTGTTTCTCTATCTGGCTTTTCCTTGAACTCTTTTACATTACTAACTAATTCTTTAGAATCTGGAATAATATATCCGTACTTTTTACTTGGTACAGTCGGTTCAATACCCATTAATGTTATGTTGGCAGTATCTGCCAAAACTAATTTTTCCAACTGATTAATTGCTTCATAATATGTATTATCCACATATGGGTCAACCGGGCAAATAACTACGCATTCTTCCTCATCTATTCCTCTTTCATCTTTCAAATACACTGCTGCTAGTGCGATAGCTGGAAATGTATCCCTCCGACATGGTTCAATACAAACAGAAACCTTATCATTTAACTGATTCCGAATTGCACTTAACTGTGATTTACTAGTAGCAATCGTTACATCCGCTTCTTTATCTACTGTTGTAATCTGTTTATAAACTCTCTGAACCATAGATTCATAATTATTATTTTTATCTTTAAATAAACGCAAAAACTGTTTGCTTCTCACTTCATTTGATAATGGCCAAAGACGTTTACCACTTCCTCCTGAAAGTAAAATAATATTCATATTTTTTCCCCTTTTATTTTAATCCTAATTTACTCTGAATCGTATTCTGAATATCTGTTAATCTCTTTTCTGCACTATCCTGATTTATTCCCTTAATACTGTAATAAATCTTGATTTTAGGTTCTGTACCAGAAGGACGAACTGCAATCCATGAATCGTCTTCTAAAATATATTTTAATACATTTGAAGTCGGTAACTGTCCAAATCCTTTTTCTGCATTTACGGCAACACTATAGTCAATTACTTCCTTTGTATTATCAAATGGAATGCCTTCTGTTCGTAACTGTGACATCATAGAAGTTATTTTTTCTACGCCATCTTTTCCTTTTAAGGTAAAGCTATCTAATGCATCTTTATAATATCCAAACTCTGCATAAATTTCCTGTAACTCATCTAATAAATTTCTTCCGTTTGCCTTAGCTTCTGCTGCCATTTCGCAAATTAAAAGGGAAGAAACTACTGCATCTTTATCACGGGCATGTGTTCCTGCAAGGTATCCATACGATTCTTCATAGCCAAATAAGAAATCATAATCCTGCTCTGCATTTCCTTTTAATTTAGCCTGTTCAAACTGCGTAATCTTTTCACCGATAAACTTAAATCCTGTTAAAGTAGAGAAAACATTAATTCCCTGTTTTCTTGCAATATCTGCCCCTAACTCAGAAGTAACAATAGTCTTCACAATTGCAGGATGTGAATATTTTGATAAGTCTGTATTCTTTAAAATAAAGTTCATCAATAATGCCCCAACCTGATTACCTGTCACTAACTGATAATCTCCATTTGAAGTTTTTACTGCAATTCCAACTCTGTCACTATCTGGGTCTGTACCGAGAACAATATCTGCATCTGTTTTCTTCGCCTGTTCAATACCAAGTTCTAACGCTCTGCGGTCTTCTGGGTTTGGTGAAACAACAGTTGGGAAGTTTCCATCCATTACAGCCTGTTCTTTTACAATCTCTATCTGTGTAAAACCATCTAGATTTAATGCCTTTGTAACTGGCACATAGCCTGTACCATGTAATGGTGTATATACTACCTTTAAATCTGCTTTTGCAGTTGCATCTTCATATCTGCTCTGCTTCATAACTTCTGACACAAAACTATCCGTAACTTCCACCATCTCTAATAAAGAATCATTACCTTCAAAAGAAATCGTGTGATAATCTTCTATAGCATTCACATACTGAATTACCTGCTTTGCCTGCCACGGAACTAACTGGCAGCCATATTCATCATATACTTTATATCCATTATATTCTTTGGGATTATGACTGGCTGTAATAACTACTCCTGCCAGAGCATTCAAAAATTTAACGGAAAAGCTTAACTGCGGTGTTGGTCTTGCTTCAGAATGTAAAAATACTTTAATTCCCATACCAGTAAGTACATTTGCTGTTATTTCTGAAAAATCTTTACTATTGTTACGAGTATCATATCCAATAACAACGCCTTTTTTTGCACAAACTTCTACACCATAATGATCTAACAAATATGTACCAAGACCTTTTGTAGCTTTTCCAATCGTATATTTATTCATACGATTGGTTCCAGCCCCCATTACACCACGAAGGCCACCTGTACCAAACTCTAAATCACGATAGAATCGATCTTCTATCTCCTTTTCATCGATAAGATTGCTTAACTCTGCTCTTGTTTCTTCATCAAAGAAATTATCTTCAAGCCACTTATTATAGTTTTCTTTGTAATTAATCATCTTTCTGTATCCTTTCTTAAAAAAGTACAAACAGCGAATAGATATATCTATTCGCTGTGATATTCCTGTTGTTCTATTCTACATAGATCCTTCTTTTTTGAATACCACCTGTACTGTCTTAAATAGAATCTTGATGTCAAGTCCCATTGTCCATTCGCTTATGTACTGTTTATCGAGTTTTACGACTTCTTCGAAGTCTGTGATGTTGCTTCGTCCGCTTACCTGCCACATTCCGGTAAGTCCCGGCTTGGTTGCGAGGCGGGCGCGGTGATGAAGTTCGTATTTATCCCATTCGTCTACTGTTGGCGGGCGGGTTCCGACTAAGGACATATCGCCCTTCAGTACATTAAGGAACTGCGGAAATTCGTCTAAGCTCCAGTCACGGATGAAGTTTCCGACACCCTTTTTGATTGTGCCGTCCGGGAGCTTCTTGCTGCCGATGATTCGAGGGTCAAAGTCGAGCTTGAACATCATGCCGTCCTGCACACGGTTTTCTTTCATGAGTTCGGCTTTGCGTTCTTCGGCATCCATGTACATACTTCGGAACTTATACATCTGGAACATCTTTCCGTTCTTTCCGACACGGGTCTGCTTGAAGAAGATTGGCCCCGGTGACTGGATGTAGATGGCCGGTCCTACAAAGATGCAGAGGATTCCGGTGATAATGCAGCCTGCAAGTCCTCCTGCAATGTCCATCATTCTCTTTAAGCTGATCTGGCGGCGGCTTACGCTGTTAATACTTGTTGTGAGTACAGTGTATGTTCCAAGATGTTCTACGAACTGTTTCTTGCCGAGTAAGTTCTGGGACTTGGCAAGCTTCATATGTACGACAACACCCATCTCGATGAATTTATCAAGAAGTTCTGCCGGATATGGCTCGCTTTCTGGGATGTTGATAAATACTTCGTCCACCCATTCGCGGCATACATATTCAACCAAGTCGTCTTCGTCGGCTACAACTGTTACACCGTCGATGACGCGGCCTTTTGCCTTTTTATCCAGGATACATACTCCTGTAACGAAGTAATCGCCGTAATTCTTATTTTTAATGTTGTCTATAACGGTATCAACGATATCTGATACGGTTACGATAAGGAGAGAACGCTTTTCGGCTCCGCCAAAGTATTTGCGGAGGCAATTCTTCCAAAGACAGCGCAGGACGTAACTGATTAATAAATACAGCGCTGCTGTATACCCAAGTACAAGTCTTGAATAATTCTCTGCTTCCTTAAATGTAAATAAATAAAATACGGAACATAAGGTGATGAGACAGGTCTGTTTGACCGTCATAACAAATTCCTGATAGAATCCACGTTTCAGTACATTCTTCAGGGAATCAAAGAAAAAAATTACCACGATATCCATGAGTGCGAGGCTCCACATCATATCACGGTATAAAGAATTCGCCAGTACATCAAGCGACCCATGTCGCATATTGAATGCAAGCGTAAAAGAGATCCATAGACATACTACGTCTAAAATCATAAAATCCAGGTGCTTTAGCCAGCCCTGTACACTTTTCTTATACATATACTTTCCCCACTCCTGTTTCTTGTGCTGATTATCAAATGAAGTAAAAGAATTTCCATCCCCGCGAAATCCAGTCCCTCTCCTTTATCTGATAATCGTTTTTTTCATACTTCTTCTGCAAGTAATAATTTGGATAGAATTTCTATCCTGAATGTAAATTAAAATATTCCGGAGCTGCTATAACTTTTTCTTATTAAAAATCAAAAAGTATACAGCTCTTCATAATGAATAAAGTATACCATATATTTCATTTTTGTCATATTCCTAAATATGCCTAATTTCGACGTTTTAATCTAGTTATTTTTAGTAAAGTCAAACCATATTTTCAATTTTCCACCAAAAGTTTACTTCATTTTGTTGCTTTGTTATCAGTTTTTTACTATTTTGTATACAGGAAATGGAATGGGTAGGGGATTGGAAATATTTTTTGGAAATTTTCCTTAGAAATATCAAGTAGGTAGCAGACGCAATTCATCTCCCACCTTAGAGGTCGGAGTCTTCTTGCTGTAAGAGGATAAATCTCATATTACTTTTTATTGTATTTAATATTAACCAGTCAAAACAAAAAATTCGAACTTCATTAACAACATCTGAAGAATCATCCTCTATCCTTGCTTCTACATTATATCGCACTGTATTATCTTTAGAATTATTCCGAATAAGAAGTCCGCTTTTCTTCTTCGGATAAAATTGTTTTGCATATTTCCAGAAGTCATTCTTTATTTTATCTAAATATTCTTTCGTATCCTCCAAATAAAGTTCTGTGTCTTCTTAATATAGTTATTTACAAGAACTCTTTTGTTCTCTAATTTCTTTTTCTGACGACTCTTTTCATCTGCCTCCAATTCTAACTCATGATAATTACTGGAAATCTTAAATCGGGCAATTTCCTCTTTCAATATTTTTATTTGGTATTCTAAATCAGATTTTTCTAATTCTGCATCCGTTTTTCCCAAATAATACTTTTTAAATACGGGATCTGTCTTAAGTGCCTTTTCTGTATGACCTGTCGCTACTTTCTTATCTTTAAGTTTTTTTTTCTTAATAATCAACTCTGTATCTAATCCTAGAAGATAGCAATTATTCAAAAGCTTACTATACGGAGTTTCTTTAGGGACGAAACCATCAAATGATGCATAACACGACCTATATCTTCTCACGAATCTTGAAAATAATGTTGTCCATGTCATATTTGCCGGAGTATCCTTTAAGTCAAAACCAATCTCCAATAATTTTTCCCGTGCTTTATATAACATAAATATTATAAAAGAACATATTTTTTTATTGCTTTCTTTTTCAAAAAATTGCTTAAACCAAAAATAGGGATGCGAACATCCCTATTTTTTGCAAAATCATTTATTGTCTACATTTTAAATTATACAGGAAGCTATTTCTAAACTTCTATTACTATAATATTCTACTTATCTCCCATTATACTGATAACTAATGCCCTTCACAACATATCCTGCCGCTGTCTTTTTAAGCTTCAGTGTTGTTGTTCCAATATTGGTTCTGCCTTTCTCTCCGTAGATTCCATATCTGTTCTGTGTCGTTACTGTGTAGGTATTCTTACCAGTGCGTACAACCTTTTTAATCTTATAATCTGGAATCATATCTCCGAAGTCTCCGCCACAGTACATGTATGGATCTTTATAGAACTTACTGTCGGAGCTACATACGAACATTGCCTGATTCTTATTTTTCTTGCTGCTCTTAATCTTGCTGACAGAAGCGCTCTTACCAAAAAGCTTCTTAGTCTCGGAACGAAGCTCCTTCGCTGTATAGCTGTAGTCACCTTTGTAATTATATCTTACGAATACGGCGATGGATAACTTCTGATTATCGTTAAGCTTCATCTTTACTGGCTTGGTAGTGGACCATACGCTTATGTTCATCGCTGTCGTATATGCTGTCATCTTCTTACTGATATCCTTTATCTGACGATTCCCTGCCATCTGTCTGGTCACATCTGCTGATGCTGCCTTTGCATGTACTGGAGCAAATGGAATAAGTGTTACTATCATGAGTAATGTGGCTAAAATTGTACTTAATCTTTTCTTCATAGGGAATCCCTCCTGCCTTTTGAACTTGGAATGTGGTGTAGATGATACGCTATTTAAATGCTTTTTAATGTGCTTTAAATGCTATCTTCTGTACTACATTTCCTATAATTTTATTATAATATTTTTGCTGTGGAAGTACCATAACAGAAGTGTTATTTTTCTTTACAGGTGGGATAAGAATGTATAACAAAAGTGTTACAAAAATAGGAATTTGCCGCAGGCAAAGGAGACGCCCCCGAAGGTTATATCTTTCATTGTAACTGTTTTTTGAAGGATTGACTCGAATTACTTCTATCTCTCCTGACTTCTTCCCCAAATCTTTCCACTAATTTGCCCGGGCAGCCAGAAAGCAGAAGTCCGAGAATCAAATCACAAATATAGATGATTTGATTCTCAGACTTCGTCTGTTTACTCACCCCGGCAAATTCCAATTTTTAATAGTAGAATTCCCATAAGGATGTTATAATACAAATGATATCTTTTAAGAAGGGACGGTGATATAATGGGTATCTTTTTAAACAGTACTGCACCATTTGAAGCATATAAGATAACAGCCCTGGATAAATACTTTGTAGATAAAACGATGTTAATAGAAGAATTGATTCCATCAATAGGAAGAGAACAAAGATTTTTGTGTATCACAAGACCCCGTCGATTCGGAAAGACCGTAATGGCAAATATGGTAGCGTCATATTTTGGCAAGGCAATAGATAGTAGTTTTGTATTTGAACATCTTGCGATAGCAAAAAGCCCGGTATATGAAGAATATATAAATAAATATGATGTTATCTATATTGATTTCAGCAGACTTCCAGAGAATTGCCAAACTTATGAAGAATATATTAATAGAATCAAAACAGGAATAAAAGAAGATTTGCTTGAAGAATTTCCCGAATTAGAATTGAAAGAAGAAATGTCACTTTGGGATATCCTGGCAAAAATTTTTCAAAAAACAAATCGTAAATTTATGTTTATAATGGATGAATGGGATGCAGTATTTCATATGCCATTTATTTCCCAAAAAGAAAGACAAGAATACCTGCTTTTTCTTAAAAACTTACTGAAAGATCAGGTATATGTAGAACTTGCTTATATGACCGGAATACTTCCAATAGCCAAATACTCTGCCGCTTCAGAGTTAAATATGTTTGTGGAATATAACATGGCAACAAGAGAACGGTTTAGCTCTTATTTTGGATTTTCAGAAGAGGAGGTAGATAAACTGTTTCAAATTTATAGTGAAACCACAATTCGACCACGAATTACAAGACAGGATTTAAAAATCTGGTATGATGGATATTGTACGGCATCGGGTGAACAGCTTTATAATCCCCGTTCAATTATCTGTGCTTTATCAGATAACCAGCTAGGCAGTTACTGGACAGGTTCTGGTCCCTATGATGAAATATTTTATTATATCAAAGGGAATATTGATGAAGTCAGAGAAGACTTTATTCTTATGATTTCCGGCGAACATATAGAGGCGAAAGTACAAGAGTATGCGGCCACCGCAGAAGAATTAACAACAAAAAACCAGATATACTCTGCAATGGTCATATACGGGTTACTTACTTATGAAGATGGAGAAGTCTTTATTCCAAACAGAGAGCTGATGTACAAATATAATGAACTCCTTTTAACAAATGAAAGTTTGGGATATGTATATCGATTAGCAAAAGAATCTGAAAGAATGCTAAAGGCAACACTAGCTGGAGATACACAAACAATGGCAGAAATTTTGGAGTATGCTCATAATACAGAATCTCCTATTCTATCTTATAACAATGAAATAGAATTATCTGCTATAGTTAATCTTGTATATCTGGCAGCAAGGGACAAATACCGTGTTGAGAGAGAAGATAAAGCGGGAAAAGGATATGTAGATTTTATCTTTTATCCGGAGAAAAAGAACATTTCTGCAATTATACTAGAATTAAAAGTAGATGCATCCCCAGAAGAAGCAATCCAGCAAATCAAAGATAAACAGTATATTTTACGTTTTAAAGGAAAATTAGCAGAAAAAGCAAAGTATACAGGAGAAATACTACTTGTAGGCATAAACTATAATAAAGAAACAAAAATGCATAGCTGCAAGATAGCAAAGATAAATAGGAATTTGCCGCGGGCAAAGGAGACGCCCTCTGTAAGATAAATAAAGCATATTTGTGACTTTAGTCGCTGCAGGTTGAATGCTCGCGTAAAGCGCTCGCATCCAACCTTTGCTCCGAGGCCACAAATATGCTTTATTTATCTTACAGAGGGCTGTGTTTTGGCTGGGGAGGAAAATTCTATTTATTGCTGGAGGGATTTGGGGAATCATCAGATGGTTATGGCTTTCCATGAAATAGTAGTTCCATCTCCAACCAAAGTACAGCCCCCTCCTCTGCTTTCGCAAAGGAGGGGGCTGTCCGTTTTGCCTCTCTCTACTGGTTCTTGGTTTTTTAAGGCATATCTTTATCTCTTGTATACTACCACAGGGAACTCCCGTTGAAGTAGCTGGGTTAGAAGATTACTCTTCTGTCAGCTTAAATCCGGCAATTCTAGCAAGCTCGCGGATAGAATCTCTGGATACCTTCTTACCTCTGTATTCAATGAGGTCTTCACACTGTCCTGTAAAGATATCACTAGGGTTATACTTCTTAATGATAATCTTATCTTCTTCTGTGAAGATTTCTAAAGGCTCTCTCTCACCAATATCGAAACTTTTACGAAGTTCCATAGGTAATGTAATTCTTCCTAATGAATCAAGCTTTCTAACTATTCCTGTACTCTGCATAACGTACTCCTCTCTGGTGCTATAATATTCTCTCTTATGATGTGCACCCGTGCAATGTCCTCTGGGTTGATTGTAGTATATCATAAAGCAGCTAGTCTGTCAACCAAAAAAATGGATAATCTTTTTTAAAATGTTAAATGTTTTAGAAACTGTTGTTTTGAAATTGTTATGACAGTTTGCCGTTTTATTTTCATTCTAGTATAAATATGGGAAATTTTGTGCTTTCTTCTATAAAAAATTGTTATTTGATTCGGGTTGTCTCATTATCTTCCGTGTAAAATAGCAACTTTTTACTTTAATTTGAGTAAGTACTGTCCATAGTTGGTCATCTTGAGGCTCTCGCCAATCTCATGAACCTTATCTAAAGATACGAATCCTTCTTTCCATGCAAGTTCTTCTAAGCAGCCTACATAGCATCCTGACTTCTGAAGTGCCTTAACAATCTCGGCTGCCTCTAACATACTGTCTGCTGTTCCGGCATCCATCCATGTAAGTCCTCTGTCAAATGGAATTACCTTTAACTGGCCTCTGCTTAAATACTCTAAGTTAACATCTGTAATCTCGTACTCACCTCTTGCGGATGGTTTAAGATTCTTAGCAATGTCAATTACCTGATTATCATAGAAGTATAATCCTGGTACGATGTAATTAGACTTTGGATTCTTTGGCTTCTCTTCGATGGATACAGCCTGTCCGTTCTCATCAAATTCTACAACACCAAATGGTCTTGGGTCATCTACATAATAACCAAATACCTTTGCGCCGTGGTCATCCTTGATGGCTTCTTTCATGATCTCATCAAGATTATGGCACTGGAAAATGTTATCTCCTAATACGAGGCATACAGAATCATCTCCAATGAAGTCTTCTCCGATGATAAGTGCATCTGCGATTCCCCGCGCAACTTTCTGTACTGCAAACTCGATATGAAGTCCTAATTCACTTCCATCTCCGAGAAGGTTCTGGAACTCTCTTTCTTCCCCTGGTGGAATAATTACAAGAATGTCCCTGATTCCTGCCTGAAGTAAAGTGGCAATTGGATAATAAATTAACGGTTTGTCATATACTGGTAGTAATGGTTTACAAACTGGCTTTGTCATAGGATACAGTCTCGTACCTCTTCCAGCCGCTAATACTATTCCTTTCATAAAAATAAGTCCTCCTTAGTAACTTTGAATCCCTATGTTACTCATAATGTCTCAACTATGCTGTCAACATTCTTACATGATGCTGTCTTTAGATTCATGCTTATTAATGCTTTTATTTTAACAAACTACCATGATTCCAATATTTTATATTATTTTCCATGAGCTGTCAAACTTTTTTTGCAATTTAGTTAAATATTTATATAGTTTGTCTTTATTTTCCTGCAAATGCGCTCTGTACTGCAGCCATCGACAGTATTTAGGAACGTTTCGCGGAATTTCTTAAGGTCTGCCTGTTCATTTGCCGATACAATATTCTGAAGCATGGCAGCAGATTCCTCGCATAATGCCTCAAAATCCGTGACAACAGGACCTGGTGTAAACTGCGAATAATCAAAGTAAAAGTCTCTGCTGTCCATGTATTCTTTCTCATCAAATGCGTAGAAAAGCATTGGTAATTCAAGGATCGCTGCCTCAAATATGCTGGAACTGTAGTCTGTGATAAGAAGGTTGCTGATCAGCATGAGGTCATTGATATGTTCTTCCCCGCTCAAATCAAGTACTCTGTCCTGCCATTGTGCATCCACAGTAAACTTTTGCTTTACAAATGGATGATTCTTTAAAATAAGTACCGTGTCTTCTGGCTGCCTTTCCATAAAGTGATTCACATCAAATGCTTCCAACGGATAATATGCATCTTTATTCCCATCTCCGCGGAATGTCGGTGCAAACAAGATTACCCTGTTCTCCTTTAATATAGGATATTTCCCGTAGAGTTCCTCGCGCTTTTTCTCCTCATAATCCCAGTCAAAAAGCAGATCTGTACGCGGTACTCCCAGCGCCTGTACCTTACTTCCTGAAATGCCAAATGCTTCTGCATAAATATCTCTCACCGTATCGCTGCTGACTGGTACGAGGTCATAATTCCTGTGATTCATCGATGTCTGAGGCGCACCGCCCTGTTTACCCATACGGGTAAGGCCAAACGTCTTAAAAGCTCCGCAGGCATGCCACAACTGCACAATCTTTGTCTCGCTGCGTTTCTGAATGCTATGAAGCTGCGGATAGAAATCTTCTAAAATGATAACTGCAGATGTAGCGCATTTGAACGCACAATCCCGAAGTTCCTTCTTGCGAAGCTGATCAACTGTCTTTGTATTGATAAATGTCGTAATCTCTACCTCGGGTTCATTCTCCTCAAACCACTTCTTCACAAGCATAAGATTCCCATTCTTCTCTGGCTCTCTCTCTGAAAGGAAAAGAATCTGATTCGGATTTACCTTATTCTTCGCTATATATTTGCGATATCTGGCTGCAAAATAGTCAGTATTTTGCTGACGGGCACTATAATTATAACCACTAATTCTATATACGGTATCATTCGCCCGCTTCGCTGCCTTTATAAAATTCTTGTCTTCCTTAAAATAATCTCTGACCAGTAAAAATGGCAGTCCAAGAGAGCAAAGTCCAAACTTGAACAGATTCCTCTTGCGGACAATCTCCGCTCTGGCAAATAGTTCCTTTTGCACTGGAAATGGCTGGTCATCTAAGCAAATCTCTTCCGCTCCACACCAAAGCGTAAAAATAACATTCACCTTATGGCGTGGCGGACTGTAAAATACATATGGCAGCAATATCTCTGCATCTGCGCGAATCTGGTCACCAACTTCTCCTTCTTCTATTACTACTTCCATCGGAAAACGACGTTCTACCTGTCTCTGGGTAAATACAGCCTGCACGCGGATGCGCTTTCCCTGCATCTCGTCCGGCATCTTTGCACGAAATCCAAGCTTCATCGTCTTCTGTGTTATATTAACTGTAATTCTGTAATTAATCTTTCTCATAATTCTTTGTCCATTATTTTAAATTATCACAACTTATTTGTTCATTAGCTTAGAACGTGTTTGAAAAATCATTCCTACAACCTGCACGCCTCAATTTACAGATTATTTTTCCAAAGTTCCCTGCATATAGTTGTCCATCCAGCTTAAATCAATTTTTTTCTCCCACTGCCTTCTTGCGATATCCTGCTTCAGTGTGAGCGCCAGATTCTGTGACTTCTTCGCAGGCTGACCCTGGCTCACTGTATCTGCAGCACTTCCTGCAAGTGCTGCACTTCCACTCTGGCTACCTGCTTTCTTATTACTCGCATCTGTGTTCACCACAATAACCTGGCTATTCTGGCTCACTGGCGAAAGTACAGAACTTCCCGCATTAGAAGTGCCTGCCAATGCGGTTCCTTTACCTGCTCCGATTGTATCTAAAAGGCTCTTACCAGTTGACATCTTAAGAATAGATACTACCTTTTTCATAGAAACATCTGCCTTCTCTTCCTGGAGTACTTCTGGAAGGTTTCCCTTTATTTTCATGTAGGAAACATCAGCAAAATCTTCTGCCATATCTTCTTCTGTATAATCCTTAATCGCCTGTTTCTCCTGAAGCGCAGACTTACTCTCCTTATCATAGGACATAATCCAGAATGGACCGCCTGCACTGGCACCTTTTGACTGTGCGATTACATCTGACAGTCTGTACTTGTAAGCGGAACGCGCCCTGCTTCCGACATCGGCTACTGTTACGCAATCGTTCTTATCAATTGCTACCAGTACCATAAAATGCCCGCCTCGGGTAAAATATCCAGGCCCCATAAGGCACACTACTGGCTTGCCTTCTTTTAATGCCTTTTTAATCGCATTATAATCGGTTCCTGCTCCCTGACACTTCAGTCCATAAGCCGCTGCCATCGCAGGAATCATCTCATGTGCCGAACCTGCTCTTGAGTAAAAGCCATGCTGATAGCCCCAGATGGCTGTATCCAATGGAGTTACCCACTTACCTGTAAGAGATGTGATTACTACTGCCATGGAAGTCGGACCACATCCAGCCTTAGCGATACAGTAGCCATTCTGATTCCAGGCACTATCTGTCTGATTAAAATATACATATCCCGCAATGTATTCCTTATTATTCTTCATAGCCAGACGAGTATCATTATAAATCTTCGGGATAAATGTACTCGTTTTATCGCTTCCGTCCGGTGCGTCTTCCTCTGCTAACTGATCCGTAATCTTCTTAATCGCCTTTGTACGAATCTCTGCATCTTCTCTTGAGGAAATGTCCTTCTTCGCCTTCTTCTGAGTTGTTCCTTCTTCGTTACTATGAGAGGAATTTCCGGATGTATCTGATGTAGAAGAATCGGTATCTTCTGCCTGATCTGTATTACCAGATGTACCAGACGTATTCCTCTTCGTACTTTCTGTTGTATGTTCTGTCTGCGAATGCTCTGTATTACCGCTGCTTGTATCCCTTTCGGAAGAAGTCTGGCTCTCCTGACTTTCCGTTGCTGTCGTACTCTCTTCTTTCTTCTCTGTTGTCACTTCTGTCGTGCTCTCGCCTTCTTCAGAATTATCTCCTGCTATCTTGCTCTGCACAGCCTTCTCCTCTGCTGCATAAACACTTACAGGTTCTACCCCTGACTGAAAAAAGCATTCCGGACCTGTAAATGTCATGACTGCACTTAACCCCACTGCCAGTACTGCCCGTCCAAAGTTGTTCATTAATCCTAAACCTTCTTTCTTTTTGATGTAGATTTTTTCGTGACTTACTGATATAATAAATCAAATAACATATTTTTACAATAGTCTTTTGCATAGTTTTGCATATTTAAGAATTACTTCTGCATGATAGTAATTCCAGTCGCATTCTACTTATATTTTATTTGTATTTACTTGATACAAAGATTTTATAGATATTGGGACAATATTACATTTCAACTTAAAATGTAATTGGATAGCTGAATATTGACCACATATTATTAAAGATTATTTTCCATTTTATTCTGTTTGAAGGAGGAGCATTTATAATGGATAAAAAGTTTAATTTTCAGGAATTACAGGCGATTGTTGCCACACTTCGCGGAGAGAATGGCTGTCCGTGGGATAAGTCACAGACGCATGAATCTCTTAAGTTATATACATTAGAGGAAGCCTACGAGGTGAATCAGGCAGTAACTGACCTCACTAAGACTGGCGACTGCGCTAATTTAAAAGAAGAACTTGGTGACCTTTTATTTCAGGTACTTTTGCAGTCCCAGGTTGCTGAAGATAATGGCGAATTTGCTATCGAAGATGTTATCGATGGCATCGCCCGCAAGATGATCCACCGTCACCCTCATGTATTTGCTGGCCGCCATTATGATAGTGTAGAACAGCAGCAGGCCGACTGGGAGAAGTTAAAATCTCAGGAAGAAGGACATAAACAGACCTCTTTAAAAGAAGAGATTGCCCTTGTTCCAGAAAGTTTTCCTGCCCTCATCCGCGGCCAGAAGATTGCGAAAAAGGCTACCGCCGCCGGACTGTTTTCCACTGAGGATGAAGATGTCTTTAAAGACCTGCTAACTTCTGTTGTGAATTTACAGCTCGGCACCGCTGGGGAAGATCCAGAGAAAAAATTCAGCAGTGATGAGGAATTGTCAGAGAAGCTGGGGGAAGTTCTCTTTGCATTATGTCGGTTCTGTGCGAAGTATAAGGTTTCAGGGGAAATGGCATTGCTGAAGAAGCTGGAGGAATTCTGATTGCCGCAGGCAGGAGGAAACGCTCCTAACGGGAGAAGATACCCTTTTTGAATGGCTCCAAAGTCAGAAAAAAGCAGCTTAATTCATTAGCATTAGAAGGTGTTTAAATGCTAATGAATTAAGCTGCTTCTCCTGTCAGAGACACTCAAAAAATCTCATCTACTAAAATCGTGCAAAACTGGCTGTAATAATAGAGAAACTTATACATATCCTTTTCTCCCATTCGCTCTTTTACCCTCTCTAAGAGCTTACAGCATTTTTCAAATTCTTCGATGATAAGTTCTTTTCCAGTCTGGGTGAACTGTACCTTGACGTAGCGGTGATCTTCTTCGCTGCTTTTCATTTCCAGATATCCTTTACGCTCTAAATTATGGAGCATTCGGGATACAGCTGGCCTTGACAGCTTCATCGCATCCCCAATATCTGACGGAATGACAAATTCCTTTGCCAGTAACAGGTGGCGCAGGGTGAGTAACATTGTCAGTTCTCCTGATGGAATGTTACACATTTGCTGAAACTGTACATTGGCCTTTCGCATTTGGATGATTAGTTGCTGGTAGTCCTCTAAAGTCACTTTTTGTTCTGCTGACGGCTCGCCTTCTGGCCAGTCAGAACTCCCTGTGTCTTTCGCTTTCATATTTTTGTTATTTTCCTCCCAAAAATAGCTTTATTTTAAAATTCTCTTTACTATTCCACGATAATTCTATCCTTCATTGGAACATATTCCTTATCCATAGCCACACTCTGGTATGCTGGACGGATAATCTTATCGCAGTTCATTAACTCTTCTAAACGGTGTGCGCTCCAGCCGACCATACGTGCCACGGCAAACATCGGGGTGAATAACTGGTCTGGCAGCCCTAAGATCCGATACATGAATCCGCTGTAAAAGTCGATATTGGCACTTACACCTTTATAGATACGGCGTTTTTCCTGAATGGTTTTGACGGCGAGTTTTTCTACTCTGTCATAGAATTCAAATTCTTCATCGTAACCTTTTTCCCGCGCGAGTTTGTCAAGGAATCCCTTGAAGATTCTTGCTCTTGGGTCAGAGATAGAATAAACGGCATGTCCCATTCCATAAATTAATCCGCTGTGATCAAAGGCTTCCTTATTGAGAAGCTTCAGCAAGTAATTTTTAATCTCGTCTTCGTCTTTCCAATCCTTCACTTCCTGCTTCATCTCATCAAACATATGAACAACTTTGATATTTGCTCCACCGTGTTTTGGCCCTTTGAGTGAGCCAAGAGATGCTGCCATAGCGGAGTAAGTATCTGTTCCAGAGGAAGTTACTACATGATTGGTAAATGTCGAGTTGTTACCACCACCGTGATCCATGTGAAGTACGAGGGCAATATCTAAAACTCTTGCTTCAAGTGGTGTATACTTTTTATTTGGGCGGAGCATACGCAAAATATTCTCCGCCGTGGAAAGTTCCTGCTTCGGAGAATGAATGTAAAAACTCTTGCCTTCTACATAATGATTATATGCCTGATAACCATAAACTGCGAGTAACGGCACAGTACTTGTAAGCTGTAAGCACTGGCGCAGTACGTTCGGTATGGAAATGTCATCTGCCATATCGTCATAACCGTATAATGTCAGTACGCCTCGCTGCAGTGTATTCATCATGTCCTTACCTGGTGCTTTCATAATAACGTCTCGCACAAAGTTCGTCGGCAATGTACGATAACTTCCAAGAAGATTCTGGAATTCCTGTAATTCCTGCTTCTGTGGCAAACGTCCAAAAATAAGCAGATAGGCCACTTCTTCATAGCCAAATCTCTGCTCTGCTACAAATCCGTCTACTAAATCGTGAATGTCGTAGCCGCGATAGCGCAGCTCTCCATCGCAGGGAACCATCTTTCCATCAACTTCTTTTGAAGAGGTGATGGTGGAAATATCCGTAAGTCCTGCCAGCACGCCTTTACCGTTCACATCACGGAGACCTCGCAGTACATGGTACTGGTCATACAGGCCTGAAGGAATCTGTCCGTGTTCCATAGAAAGTGCAGCGAGATCCTGCAGTTCCTGTGTCATCATTGAGTATTCATTCATTCTATCACCTATTCTTTCCTGGTTAACAATGTTAGTTAGCTTTGTTAATTATTATATAGAAAAAAATTTGTTTTGTCAAATTCATCACAGATGAAGTATACTAGAGCGTGTTTGAAAAATACTTTCCCCATAAATTGGAACATACATATTACTGGAGTGATTTCTCAAACACTTTTTATTTAACTACAATTTATTCTGACAAGATTTTACCCTGTTTATAAGTAGTTTACGCAAAAACCGTGTCTCTTACCACCAAAATTTTATGTAATGTGTACAAGTTTTTTCTGTTTTAAAATATTTGACTGTGCTATACTATAAATAACTGTATATACGCTGAAGAATATATGCACTAAAACGTATATATATTACATATTATAATCGGGGATAGTATGCACTTTTCCCGATTTTAATGCAACTTATAATTATTTAAATAAAAATATTTTTTAGAAAGGAGCGTATCATTTATGCAAATACAACGTCTCGTAGATCTGGAGGACTACGAATTTGATACATTGCTCGTCACATACAATCATAAAAATCGTCTGAGTATCGAGCTTGGAAAAGTTAGCGAGATTTTTGAAAGTCTTCAGGCCGATGGTCTCGTTGGAGGAAGCAAGGTATACGGTCTCCGAGGAAAGGATTTTTCTTATCAGGGACAGCCTTATTATAACCTGATTTTCATTGGTATTCCTGAGAAGGCAACTCCGAGAAGATTTCAATTACAGTTCGGTCAGGCTATGAAGGAAGCAAAGCGTTTCCACGGAAAGAACCTTCTTATGACCGCAATCGGAGAAGATGTTTCCTACTGGTTAAGTTCTGCTATGAAGGGACTTCTCCTCGCAGATTACTCTTTTGACAAATACATTTCTGATAAGCCAGAATCTCCAGAGCTGCATCTTGGAATTCTGACAGGAATTGATTCTGCATCCTTTAAAAAGGAAGAGCAGTACACAAGAATGATGGCAAAAGCCGTTACAACAGCCCGTGACCTGGTAAATGAACCAGCGAACGTGATGACTCCTGCAGCTCTCGCAGCTAAGGCAAAGGAAATCTGCGAAAAGAACAATATCAAATGCACAATTCTTGAAAAGCAGGATTGCGAAGCACTCGGCATGAATTCCTACCTGGCAGTTGCCCGTGGTTCTAAACAGTCCGCTAAGTTTATCGTTATGGAATATAACGGCCGTGTTACAGACGATGAAAAGATTGCTTTAATTGGAAAAGGTCTTTGCTTTGACTCCGGCGGATATAATTTAAAGCCTGGCAATGCCATGAAAGGCATGCATGGTGACATGGGCGGCGCAGCCGCAGTTATCGCTGCTATGGGTGCAATCGCAGAGGCGAAACTTGGCATTAACGTAACCGCAGTTATTCCTGCCTGTGAAAATATGATTTCCGGCAAGGCAATGAAACCGGGCGATATCGTTAAGTCTATGAATGGCAAATACATTGAAGTTGTTAACACTGATGCTGAAGGCCGTATGGCACTTGTTGATGCCATTACTTACGCAATCCGTGAATGTGGAGCTACAACATTAATTGACGTAGCAACTTTAACTGGAGCCTGTGTTGTTGCCCTCGGTGACCGCTACACTGGTGCTTTCAGTAACAGCGACGAACTTATGTCCAAGATTGTCCAGGCATCCATCCTTGCAGGAGAAAATATCTGGAGACTCCCAATGGGTGATGAAGAATATGATAATCTGAACGCATCTACTGTAGCAGATATCGCTAACTGTGGTAAAAAATGTGGTGCAACTGCCGCCGCAAGATTCTTAGGTGAATTCGTTGAGAAAAAACCTTGGGTACATCTTGATATTGCTGGAACATCGGAATCTGATGAAGATACTGAGATTTACTCTAAGGGTGGAACTGGTGCAGCAACAATGTTGCTGTATGAAGTAGTGAAATTGATGGAAAAACCATATAAGAGTTATTAAATCCTGATTTGCACAGCAAAGGAGACGCTTCCAAAGAGAGCCGATACCCTATATTTGTGACTTTAGTCGCTGCAGGTTGAATGTTCGCTTAACCACTTGCATCCAACCTTTGCTCCGAGGCCACAAATATAGGGTATCGGCTCTCTTTGGAAGCTGTTTGTTGGCTGCCCATGCAAATTCAGGATTTATTTTGAGAAAGATTTGAGGGAGACTTCAGACAGTTGTGACCTTTTGAGAAATTGAAATACTGGAGGGCTGACACTTATCTTATCATTTTAAATTATTTGATTTTATTTCCCGGAACTTCTACATCTCCCGTCCTCTTCCCCAAATCTCTCCAACTGATTTTCTGAGCTGCCAACGAGCAGAACTCCTGAAGATAAATAAAGCATATTTGTGGCCTCGGAGCAAGGTTTGGATACGAGCGTGTATAAGCGAATATTCAAACCGCCGCGACTAAAGTCACAAATATGCTTTATTTATCTTCAGGAGTTCGTCTGCTCCGCAGCCTCACAAATCAGGATTTTTAATCAAATAACTGAGCTTCTCTGATTACTACATTTTTATTTTTATTCCAGATAGAGTTAAATTCTCTTCCACTTAACGGTGCTGCTCCCACTCCAACTTCAATGGTAATGCATGGAATATTTCTTTTATAGAGGAAGTATTCTCGAGAGCATCCTCTTGCTACAGAAATGGATTCAGTTGGCATAAGATGATATCTTGTAAGACTTTTTGCTAATTTGTACATTCTTGTTGTTATATTTCTTACTTTTTTAGTTGCGCGGCTGGCACATCTTCCATAAAGAATAGAACCTGTAGAATGATAGCTGACAACGCCTGCGATTTTCCCTCTTCTCTCAATACGATTTACCCATTTTACAAGTGCCTGTACTTCTTTTTCACTGGCTGCTTTGGGACCTCGATAACCGGAGGAACCTTTTTTACCGGCCTTTTTAAATGCTACCTTCCAGTTACGATTTAAATCTACACCTCTTGCATTGGCTTTCCATTTACTGGAACTTCCGCCCATCCTTCTTAAACCATTTCTAAGACTTTTATTACGAATAGCGTTAAATCCCTTCTGACTAATGGCTGTTCCATCTGGATTACAGGAGGGTACATAGTGAATTGCTACCTTATTTAAAGTAGCTGAAACTTTTTTGCCATTTATTTTCTTATTATAATTATTCAGATAATATTCAATTTGTTTCATGCATAACTGCACTGTCATATGTTCTCTTGCATGAAGATTCCCGATCACAAGAAGATGCCTCTTTGCGTTTGGATTTCCAATCACAACTTCATATAAATTCCTTTTATCCGCAGTTTTACCGATTACATTTACCTGACAATAATCTTTATATTTTTTCTGCAATTGTTTTAAATCAGTTTTTAGTTCTTTATAACTATAATTTTTCTTTCCTCCAGAAACAATAGCGGCATTAACGGTCAATCCCTGTGTTGTAAATGCGATACAGCACACCATTAACATGGCAAATAATCCGCTTAA
>UMHL01064299.1_pt1 | contig 36723 bp, 30 predicted proteins | sample 1965551 | NCBI WGS metagenome assembly UMHL01 (sample SAMEA4836100, study PRJEB28245) | human gut metagenome | biome: gut microbiome; material: fecal sample | place: Denmark | collected 2008 | reverse complement strand
AAAGCCCCTGCTAAATCAAATAGCAGAGGCTTTGCGTGTTTCCTCGTTGGCACTTTCCGATGGTGGAAACGGCCCGGCAAACGATATTCTGGAGCAGCTTTTCTGGCTGGACGAGGCGCAGCCCGGCGTTATCAAGCTGGTTCCCACCGAGCGCGGCACAGCACGGTATAATGCCAACCCAAACTTTGCGCTGCGCTATGATGACAACGATAACTGGCCGCCACGCTCCCCGGTGGCCATGTGGTTCGATGATACGATTTTGGATGATTTCCTAAAGGATTGGGCTGCGGTTCAGAAGAAGTTGTATGCAGGGGAGATTACGCAGGCAGAGTATTTTGAGTGGAAGATTATGTGGCCGGAGATATAAGGCGATGCCTAGATGTAGGACAAGCTTTGACTTAAGGCAACACCGCACAATTCCCGCCTAGCGGCTTAAGCACCGCTCCGGCAGCTGCGGCACGGCATCTGCGTTGCCAAAATGCTCGATAATGTCGGGTTGCGGTACCCGCATCGTGCTTCGGGGGCAAAAGCCCCTCGCACTCTGCGACCGCTGCCCCTGCTTCGGTTCGCTGTTTCCGCCACTGGCGGCGCTCACCTTTGCAGCATCCAGTATTATCTGCGCTTTTGGCTTAGCATCTGCCGCACCTCGCTCGCCGTATCGGCACTTAGAATCATGCGGTATTGCCTTAATAATAGAGCATCGCGTTCTGGCAATTACACCTGAGCGCAATTATTCTGAGGGAGAGATGTTTGTACACGAGAATGATTTAAGTAATGGGAAGGTTACTTAATCATTGTTTAGTAAACGCGGACCAACTCGGTAGGCATTTTGCTCAGCAGTTCATAGCCGGTTTCCGTTACGATAAAGTTCTGCTCCAAGCACATGGTGCCAGCGGTGGGAGTAGTCAGGGACGGCTCCATGGACATAACCATGCCAGCCTGCAACGGCGTATCCTCACCGGCCTCCAGGCAAGGATACTCGTGGACATTCAAGCCAATGCTGTGGCCAATCCACCCCTTAGTCTGGTTAATGTCAGATACACCAGCCTTTTCATAGTATGCATCTACGGCAGCAACAACATCGCTGATCAGAACACCAGCGCGAAGCTTGCTCATACCAATGGCGTGGCCTTCCAAGGCAATCTTGTACAGACGCTCCTGCTCAGCAGTGGGCTTGCCGATGATGCCAACACGGATAATATCAGAGAAATAACCCTTGTAGCTGGGGCCGCCATCGATCATGATGGAAGTGCCGTCTTCGGTACCAAAGGGCAAATCGCTCGGTGGGCAGTTAGGCAGACCATAACGAGTTTTGTGGCCGCGAACGTCCATTTCCAGCATGCTGTCGCATCCCAGCTCATAGGCTTCAGCTACCATGCTGTTGTACAGGCCTCGTTCAGTAGTGACTCCGGGGACAATGCGAGCATAGGCATGCTCGTACAGCTTGGTGTTGATGTTGTTGACCTTGCGTAGCAGATCCTGCTCATAGGGACTCTTTACACCACGGACCGCCCAGATGGTGTTGCTGGCATCCACAAAGTTGGCATGCGGCATGTGGGCAATGATGTTCTCATAATCAGCATGGATCATACGCACACGGCAGCCGCGGCCCCACTCCATACCGATCTTGCCGTTTTCCAGCCCCAGTTCCTTGAAAGCCTGCAGAATGGCTTCGGGGTAGCTACTGGGCTGACCAGGCTGGCGCGTACCGCCGTTAAAATAAGCAATATAGCAGTCCTCGTCAACACATGCAGTCATACGGGCAGTGGGATTGTTGCTCTGGGAGCCAGCCAGGCGCATGTTGCCGTCAGCGGAAAGCACCAACGTACCAGGCATGGAAACATTGGAATCCCACACAATACTGCGATGACCGCAGAAGTAACGCATATTATCGGGGGCAGAAAGCAAAATGCCGTCCATGCCGACTTTCTTCATCTCTGCGGTCAGACGGGCAATACGCTGCTCGTACTCAGACAGAGGACCTTCCAGAAGCATACTTTGTCTCATAACAAAATTCCCCTTTCTTATTTGGCACGCGCAGCCTTATCTACGCGTGCAGCAAGATAACCAAAGCTACACCATTGATTGGCATCAGCAAATTCAAGGCATTTGTCTACAAGTTCGTTGGATTTATCCATATCACCCATGACATAGTAGTAGTTAGATAGGGCATACAGGCTCGTAATAGCATCCAGGTGTCCATCCACCAAGCGATCCTTCATCAGATCCTCCGGGCTGATCTTACCCTGATACATAGCGCAATTCAAGGTATAGCCGCAGACATCCGCAGCTTTCTCGTAACCATCGGGCAGATTCTTCAGCAGAGCTGTAGCATCCTCTTTGCGCCCAAGACGCATGTAGGTGCGCCAGCGCCAGTCAGTAATAGCACAGAAATCATCTGCTTTAGCGGGATTGGAAAGTGCATAGCAGCGTTTATAAGCAACAGCTGCATCCTCGTAGCGGCCCAGCAGGAAATAAGAAAGACCCAGGTGATACCATACATCCCAGTTGTCAGGGATCAGTCGGCTTGCCATAACAAAGTCGGCAGCGGCCTCTTCAAATTCCCAACAGCTGATATGACGGTGGCCGCGGTGGCGGTACAGAATTCCCTTGAAAGGATCAAGCTCGATGGCACGGGAATAGGCTTCCACGGCTTCACGCATATAAAAACCGCTAGCCAAGGCCAAGCCACGCTGCATCCACAAATCAGCGTTCTTGGGGTCTGCCTTCAGCTTTTCATCAATTTCGGCTACGGCATCAGGGTAGGGACCAGGGGTACGAATGGGATCTGCAACCTGATGCTCTTTGGGCGCTAATTTTAATTCAGTTGCCATAACAATACCCTCTTTTCAAAATTATTAGGCTTTCGCACGGTTGGTCTTGTCTACTTTTGCGGCCAAATAGCCAAAAGCAACATAGCAATCACTGCTGTCGCCAACTTCCAGAATACGGTCAATCAGCGCGTTTGACTTTTCTTTTTCTCCATTGTACCAGTAGTAGTTAGAAAGACCAAAGCCTAGGGTGACGACATCCAACGGCTTCATACCGGCAATATCCTTGGGCAGAACATCCTCCGGGTTGACCACGCCCTTGTACATCAGCAAGCGGCGGAAGTAGTCGGCATTATCACCTGGATCAAAATTCTCGTGGATGTTGTCCAGAAGCTTTTTTGCCGCCTCCTTATCGCCCAAACGCAGCTCAGTCATGTAATACCAGTCACAAACGGCGATCAGTTCATCCTCTTTGGTAGAAAGCTCCAGGCAACGCTGGTAGGCAGCAGCGGCCTTTTTGTAGTCACCCAGCAGGAAGTTGGACAAGCCCAAATGGTACCATACATCCCAATTTTCGGGAATCAGGCGGCTGGCGATCACAAAGTCGGCACGGGCATCCTCAAAACGCCACTGGGAAAGAAAACGGTGGGCGCGGTGCCGGTACAAGATGCCATCAAAGGGTGCCAGAGAAATGGCATGGGCGTAGCACTCTTCCGCCTCGCGGTACAATGAATTCTTGGCAAGAACCAACCCTTTGTCCATCCAAAGACGTGCGTTTTCAGGATCTGCTGCCAGTTTTGTTTCTACTTCTTTTAATTCGTCGTCAGGCTCATAGGCGATATGCTGCCAGGGCGTGACTTCCAGAGCTTGTTCCAATTTGCGCTCAATCATGATGTAGTTCCTCCTATAGTGTTTTACTTGTTTTGGGTATCAAACTTGTGGCAGGCCACCGTGTGGCCGGGTTCGATTTCATGCAGCTTTGGCACTTCGGTGCGGCAACGCTCATCTGCATAGGGGCAGCGAGTATGGAAACAGCAACCCTTGGGCGGATCTAGCGGGCTGGGCACATCGCCGCTCAACGTACCAACCATGCTGGGAACATCCGGGTCTGGCACAGGAATAGCCGCCAACAGGGCTTTGGTGTAAGGATGAGCAGGGTTATCAAACAACGATTTTTTGTCCGCCAGCTCCACAATGTGCCCCAAATACATAACAGCAATGCGGTCACATAAGTGTTTGACCACGCTGAGGTTATGAGAAATAAAAATGTAGGTCAGATTGTACTTTTTTTGAAGATCCCGCATCAGGTTCAGGATTTGTGCCTGAATCGATACGTCCAGAGCCGATACAGGTTCATCGCAGATGACCAGATCCGGCTGCAGGGCAATAGCGCGGGCAACACCGATACGTTGCCGTTGACCACCGGAAAATTCGTGAGGAAACCGGGAAGCCTGATCTTCACGTAGGCCGACTTCCTGCATCAGTTCCAACACTTTGGACCAGCGCTCCGATTTGATGCCTACTTTGTGTACGTCCAGCGGCTCTTCAATACAACGGCCAACCGTCATGCGGGGGTCAAGGGAAGAATAGGGATCCTGGAAAATAATTTGAATATGGCGCGCCATTTCGCGGCGGGAGCAGCCTTTGATATCTTTTCCCTCGAACAGAATGGTACCTGCAGTAGGCTCCAAAAGCCCTACGATGCCACGGCCGGTGGTGGATTTGCCGCAGCCGGACTCACCAACGATACCAAAGGTTTCACCCTTATACACATCAAAGGAAACACCGTCCACAGCGTGCAGATAAGAAACGGAACCACCCAAAGCATTTTTTGCTTTTACGGGGTAGTAAATTTTTAGGTCTTTCACCTGAAGCAGCGGTTCACTCAAAGTTCTTGCCCTCCTGTTCGTCATATTTCCAGCAGCGCACCTTGCGGCCATCAGGCAGCACCGTCAGGGGCGGCTGCTTGTCTTGGCAAAGTTTGGCGGCGTAAGGGCAGCGCGGGCAGAAACGGCAGCCCTTGGGGTATTCTTTGGGACTGGGAACCATGCCCTTGATGTTGTACAAAGTTTCTACATCCTCGTTCAACTTGGGAATGCTCTTCAGCAGGCCCCTTGTATAGGGATGCAGCGGATCCTTGTAGATGCTGCGGGCAGGCGCATATTCAACTACCTGACCGGCATACATAACCATAGCAGTCTGTGCGATTTGTGCTACAACACCCAAATCATGTGTAATAATGATGATTGATGTGCCGGTTTTTTCTTTCAAATCTTTCAGTAACTGCATGATCTGCGCTTGAATTGTAACATCCAAAGCCGTGGTCGGCTCGTCGGCAATGAGGATGCGCGGTTTGCAAGCCAAAGCCATGGCAATCATAATACGTTGGCGCATACCGCCGGAAAGTTCATGCGGGTATTTGTCCACAACTTTTTCCGGGTCGGGGATACCTACCATTCGGATCATTTCGATGGCTTTGGTACGGGCTTCTTTTTTATTCAGTTTTTGATGAATGATAAAAGACTCCATGATTTGGCGCCCTACGGTGAAAACAGGGTTCAAGCTGGTCATGGGCTCCTGGAAAATCATTGAAATCTCATTGCCGCGGATGGATCGCATCTCTTTTTTGCTGATCTTCAGCAAATCCTTGCCATGATACAAAATTTCGCCGGCTTCAATTTTGCCGGGAGGGCACTGCACCAGTCCCATAATGGACAGGCTGGTCACAGATTTACCACAGCCGGATTCACCCACAATGGCCAGGGTCTCGCCCTCGTGCAGATCAAAATCTACGCCATCAACGGAAGGCATAACGCCATCCTCTGTATAAAAGTAGGTTTTCAGGTTATGTACCTGCAGTAATGGTTGTTCACTCATACAGGTTGCCTCCTTACACATTCTTCAAGCGCGGATCAAGTGCATCACGTAAACCGTCGCCAATCAGGCTGAAACTCATAACCACCAGCGTAATGGCAGCACCGGGGATCAACGCCTGCATGGGGTAGGAGCGCAGCACCTCACGGGCCTGGCTTAACATCGAACCCCATTCCGGGTCCGGCGGGGTGACGCCCAATCCCAGGAAGGACAGGGAAGAAGCAATCAGAATTGCGGTACCCAGCTGCAGAGTGACATTGACGATGATCTGCGAAACCGCGTTGGGAATGATGTGGGTAAAGATAATACGGGCAGAACTTTCACCCATGACTTTGCAGGCCGAAATATATTCATTGCCGCGCAGAGAAAGCACCTCGCCGCGTACCATACGGGCTACTGTAGGAATCGAGAAGATCGAAATTGCGATAACAGTGTTCTGCATGCCGTTGCCCAATACAGCAACAACGGCGATTGCCAGCAGCAGACCAGGGAAAGCAAGCAGAATATCCAAAAAGCGGGAGATAAGGGTGTCAACCAAACCACCAAAATAACCGGCGCAGACACCCAGCATAACACCAATAAAGGTGCCCAGAATAACGCCCTCAAAGCTGATAGAAAGCGAGTTGCGCCCGCCGTACAGCATACGAATAAAAATGTCACGTCCCATATTATCGGTGCCGAACCAATGAGCCGAACTGGGAGCCTGATAGGCATTCAGAATATCCTGCTCCAGGGGATCGGTGGTGATAAACATCGGGCCGAATATGCAGGCCAGAATGATAGTAAGCAAGATAATGGCTGCTGCAACCGAAACTTTGCGCCGCAGGAAACGGCGGAAAACTTTATTCTTCATTTTGACGCCCTCCTGTTAATCAAATTTGATACGCGGGTCTGCTACGGTGTATAGTACGTCTACAAGCGTGTTTACAACCACAAAGGTAAAGGCAAGAACCAGGATGCACCCCTGAATCAGCGGATAATCACGCTGGGAAACCGCGTCGACTGTCAGACGACCGATACCGGCAATAGAAAATACTGTTTCCGTCAGGGTAGCACCAGCCAGTAGAGAGCCAAAACGCAAGCCAACAGAGGTCAAAACCGGAATGATGGCATTGCGGAAAGCATGCACGCAGACGACCACGCGCTCCGACACGCCGCGGGCACGGGAAGTACGGATGTAATCTTCCCCCAGAACGTCCAGCATGGACGAACGTGTAATACGGGTGATATAGCCGACTTCCTGTGTACCCAGGGTCAGAATCGGCAAGAGCATCTTCTGCCAGGTGTCAAAACCACTGACCGGCAACAAATGCAGCCAGATGCAAAAAATCAGCATCAGGATCATGGCCAGAAAGAATGACGGGGTAGAAATAGAAATTAGAGAGACGACCATAAGGAGGTTGTCCGTAAATTTGCTGTGTTTTACTGCGGCCAGGATACCAAAGGAAACGCCCAAAACAGTAGATACGATCGTGGCGCCGATTGCCAGCTTAATTGTGTTAGGATAGCGGCGGCCGATTTCATACAGAACTGCTTTATGGGTCGAGATGGAAGTACCAAAATCACCGTGGAACAAGTTTTTTACCCAGATAAAATATTGCTGCCACAGCGGCTTGTCCAAACCAAGGCGGGCTGTCTCAGCGGCAATGGCTTCTTTGCCAGCGCCCATGCCCAAGCTCATGGTAACGGGGTCGCCGGGGATCAGACGAACCATGCAAAAAACAACGATGGAAAGAATGATCATCATGGGAATCATTTGCAGAATTCGTTTAACGATATATTTCAGCATACGGATCTACCCCTATATATGTGGAGAATGGGTCTACACCTTCTGCATCGGTGCAGACCCATATCTCCATGGTTTACTTTTCAGTGTGCTTTAGGCACGAACCTTGATCTTCTCAAATTCGACACGCTGGGTGGCGTTCATAGAGAAGCCTTCAACCTTATCGGTCATAACAAAGATGCTGCTGCGCAGGTTGAAGTAGACGGCAACGGGGTCGTCGAGGTACAGGATTTGCTGAGCCTCTTTGTACATTTCCTTACGCTTTTCCTGGTCCATCTCAACGATAGCGCCATTCAGCAACTCATCCACGCGGGCGTTGGAATACCAACCATAATTGTTGGTGTTCAGGCCATCAGAACTGGTGACGAACACGCGGCGCAGACAACCATCGCAGTCCAGGCCACCCAGACCACCGTAGCCCATGATGAACATATCCCAGGACATTTGATCGGGGGTGATACCGTTCATAGAAGCATTGAAGGTTGCACCATCCACGCTGTCAATAGTAACATTGATGCCGACCTTGCCAAGGTAATCTTTAATGGCCTCGGCGAGTTCAACGCCCTTATTATAGCCATTGTAAGTCATAACAGACAGATCCAAACCGTTCGGGTAACCGGCCTCGGCCAGCAATTCCTTGGCTTTTTCAGGATCATAGGGCTGAACACCCAGGTCAACATAGCCAAAGTACTGAGGCGCCACAAGACCATGGGTAGCAGTCTCACCAATACTGCCGTACAGAGCCTGGCAGATGGTCTCTTTATCGATGGCGTACATGATAGCCTGGCGAACTTTGGTATCGCTGGTCACATGGCCCTCGGAGCAGTTATACTGGAAGCCATGAATACCGTAGCCGGGCTTCTTGAAAACAACCAGGCCATCAGTGCTTTCCAGACGGCTTACATCGTCAACACCCGGACGGTCGATGATATCGACCTCACCGGTCTCGATTGCCATGGCACGAGAGGAAGCTTCAGGAATGATCTTGACAATCAGGTTCTTGGTGCCGGCTTCACCGCGCCACCAGTTCTCGCTGGCTTCCATAACGACCTGTTCGTCAACATCCCAGCTGACCAGCTTGTAAGGGCCGGTGCCATCGATGGTGGCGGGGTCAAAGCCCATGTCATCACCATACTGATCGATGTAGTCTTTGTTCAGGATAAAAGTGCATGCCTGGGTCAAAGTATCTTCAACAGCACCAAAAGCATGAGCCAAAGTCATGACGACGGTGTAATCATCGGGAGCGGTAACCGTATCGATGAACTCCACGTTCTGGTAGTAACGGCCGGGATGCTCTTTGTCCAGCAGGCGGTCAAAGGTGGCAACAACATCGGCGGAGGTCATCTCTTTGCCAGAGGATGCAAATTTGACACCCTTGCGCAGATGGAAGGTCCAGGTCATATAGTCATCGCTGTGCTCCCAGCTCTCAGCCAGGCAGCCCTTGAACTCGCCGGTATCGGGATCGATCTCCAGCAGGCCCTCGTATAACTCACGCTCAATCTTATCATGGGAAACGTTCTTCTGCGGGTCCAAAGAATCCGAGTCGCCGTATTCGCCAACGATCAAGGTATCCTTATACTCCACGTTGTCTGCCGCAGTAGTTGCTGTTTCTGCGCTGGCATTACTGCTGCTGGTAGATGCTGCACTGCCGCCGCAACCGGTCAGCATGCTGGCAACCATTACCATACTTACAGCACCCTGCAAGAAACGGCTGAAAGTCTTCTTTCTCATACATTCCACTCCTTTTATAAAATGAACTTTCCTCCAACCCGGACTCCCGTACGTTCGGCTGAGTTGATATTTGCCATTATACGGTTTTTTAGAACAATGTCAAACGAAAAAATATAAGCCTTTTTGTGCAAAACGTCTAAGGATTCAACGCTTTACACCAATAAAGCGTCTTTAAAACTGTCTCCGATAGAAAAACAGATGCACTTTGAGCTTGGACGGATTTTGCACCAAGAAAAACTTGAAAAAAAGAAAACCGCAAGACGGCAATTCGCGCATGAAAACAATTCACTGTTTACGCAAAGAATTTTTTTGTATATTTTTGCAATTTTCCATTTATAACTGGTCTTTAAGGGCTTTTTTCATTAGCGCCGCAGGACAGAGTGGAATTAAAGATAAATAAAGTAGACAAATCTTGCGCAAATGCCAGAAAGTGTGATAAAATACTAAACAACGCCAAATGCGGACAATTTGTGAAATGTGACAAATCTATTAACATACAACTATTTTTTTACAGAGAGGAGCCGTGCAAGGGCATGCCGTTGGATGACTATACCATTAAGTCTTATGCCGAAAAATTTGGATCTGAAATTTGCTGCAGTATCGTGAAAAACTTGACCTATCTCGAGCATGTGCATCGCTCTTACGAGATTTTGTACTTGCTAAAGGGGCAGATTGAAACTGAAGTACAAGGCCATCGCTTTACTTTAAATAAAGGAGACCTTTTATTTATTGCTAATGGTGCTGTGCACAGCTATGCTTCGCCTTTCGAGTCGCTTTCACTGTTGGCGGCTTTTTCTCCGCAGGATGCCCAGCAATTTACTACGATATTGCAGCAAAGTGGAAGGCAGTTTTGCTACTTACCAGCGGCTGAGATAAATGGCAGCCTGGATATGGCAGTGCAGGGCGTAGCGGACGGCATCCGCAACAATGCCAGCCGGGTCTCACTGGTAGCCTACATTAACTTGATCCTGGCACAGGTGGTAGCCGGATTGGATAAACAACCTGTTAGCCAATCAAGAAAAAGTACGGCACTGGATGATGCCTTGATGTACATTAGTGACATGCTGCCAAATTCTATTGCAGCCGATGATGTGGCAAGCCATACCGGCGTATCGCGTTTTCAGATTTCGCGGCTCTTTAGTCAGTATATTGGCACCAATCTGAGTACTTACTGCGCGTTGATGCATATCAATGCAGCCCGCCGCATGTTGGTTCAGACAAATTTGCCAATCAGTGAGATCTATCAGCGCTGCGGTTATGCAAATTCTCGCAGTTTTGACCGCGATTTTGTGCGTTTTTCCGGACAGACTCCGCGTGAATATCGTGTTCAGGAAACGCCTGGCGGCTTTACAAATTATGGTACACCTTTTGTGCGCGACCTGCTGCTGCGCAAATGGGGGCTGCTGGAATCCGAATAAAGAAATGTTATTGCTGCAACGCAGGAGAAACAATATGGACTAGGGTGAAATAAGAAGCAAATTGCGGAGTATATCAAGCATCAGCTTGACGAAGATCAGATAGCGGATCAAATGAGCCTGAAAGAGTTTATTGACCCGTTTACGGGTAGCAAGGATATCAAGGCATAAGTAAAACGCCCCTTAAGGGGCCTGCCACGAGTCGGCAATGCAGCTGGCCGAACCGTTCGAGGCCCCTTGAGGGGCATTGTCTGTAATATGCCCTTCTAGGACTTCCTCAAGCCCCCGGCTTAGCCGGGGGGTCTCAACGGTAGCAGCGTCTGGGTAGCACAGGGAGAAAAGCACAGTTTTCAAGGGCGCTGACAAAAGAATGGCAAACGGGCTTTTCGCGCTCAAACCAGCAAATATGCGTCTTTTGTATACACCCTGGACAGTTTGCTCCGCACAAGCCTGCGGCCAAAGCTTTTTTTGTTTTTCATAGATAAGACATCGCGTTATAAAAATTATAGCTGCCCTGTTGAGGACAGCTAAGAGGAAAGATAACAGGTTAAGCGCAGAATTTCAAAATGCCGAAAGCAGCGCCGATCAGCCCCAGCGGGACCAGCAGCAATAGGCCGCCCGCCACAAACAGGCAGACCAGCAGCACCGGCAGCGCGACCGCAAACAGCAGCGCGGCAATCACTTTGGCTGCGCACCAGGTCAGGTGCAGTGCCAGCCCGATGGAATGGAAAAACAGCCAGCCAAACAAAAACAATACAAACATGGTAAACAGCACGGTGCTACCTCCTTTTTATCACACACATCGGCAGGCGTTCTGCCTGCTTATTGAATATAACGAGCGGAAAATGCGGATTTGAGCAGACAAATAAAATGTTTTTGAAAAATTTAAGAGGCGGAACTATGAATTTTGATACCCCGCCCCAAGCCTTGACTATTTGCGGCGAGTGGAATAAAATTTTTGAAGATACCCGGCACAAGCGGCAGGCCGCGCCGGACTGCCTGTTTGCCCGCGCGTACCCTGCGCGGCCTGGGGGAGCAGCCCGCCGTGCAGGAAATGTACCCGCAGAAGGTTAAGGCAATACCGCACAATTCCCGCCTAACGGCTCAAGCACCGCTCCGGCGGCTGCGGCACGGCATCTGCGTTGCCAAAATGCTCGATAATGTCGGGTTGCGGAACCCGCATCGTGCTTCGGGGGCAAAAGCCCCTCGCACTCTGCGACCGCTGCCCCTGCTTCGGTTCGCTGTTTCCGCCACTGGCGGCGCTCACCTTTGCAGCATCCAGTATTATCTGCGCTTTTGGCTTAGCAGCTGCCGCACCTCGCTCGCCGTATCGGCACTTAGAATTATGCGGTATTGCCTTAAAAGAAATTATGCAGACGGAAAGGATAAAGAAATAAAGCCGGAGATTGCGGGCACGGTAGAATCATGAAGCATGAAAGGGTTTTCAAATGGATTATATCCAAATTACAAAGGATAATATTGAGAAAGAACATATCTGCTGTGCAATGTCCGGCAAGCAGAGCGTGATGAAAAAGGAATGGCTTAAGCAGCGCTTTGCAGAAGGTTTGGTTTTCTACCGGAGCACGGAGCGCGGCAAATGCTTTATTGAGTATATCCCGGCAGAAAACGCATGGGTCCCGATTCAGGCAGACGGATATGTTTATATCGATTGTTTGTGGGTATCCGGTTCCCTAAAAGGACACGGATACGCCAATGAACTGTTGCAGCAGTGTGTGCAGGATGCAAAAGGGCAGGGGCGAAAAGGGCTGTGCATTCTATCCGCAGAAGGACGAAAACGCGAATTCCTCTCCGACCCTAAATTTATGGCATATAAAGGGTTTGCTGTCGCAGACACATCGGAATGCGGAATCAACCTGATGTATCTGCCGTTTGAACAAGATGCCGAGCCGCCAAAATTCAAGGCGTGCGCCAAGCACCCTGCGGTGGAGCAGAGTGGGTTCGTTCTTTATTATACCGATCAGTGCCCGTTTACTTACTACTGGGTACCGCGGGTGGAAGAAGCCGCAAGAGAGCACGGGATACCGTTGAAAGCTGTTCATATCACCAGTAAGGTGCAGGCACAAAATGCGCCCGCGCCGGTTACAACCTACGCACTGTTCAAAGATGGCAAATTCCTGACCCAGAGCATTCAGTCTGACAAAAAGTTTCTGCATCTCGCAGGGGTACAGAGTTAACCAATGTTTACGTGTGAAACAAGCGGCCGAATGTTTTTGCATTAGCAAAATGGCGGAGCCTAAAACGGTTGAAAAATACTCCGCAGGGACCGCACCATGTACGCCCGTATTCACGGAATAAAGTCTAAGACAACACCGCACAATTCTAAGTGCCGATACGGCGAGCGAGGCACGGCAGATGCCAAGCCAAAAGCGCAGATAATACTGGATGTCTTATCGAGCATTTTGGCAACGCAGATGCCGTGCCGCAGCTGCCGGAGCGGTGCTTAAGCCGCAAGGCGGGAATTATGCGGTATTGCCCTAAAGCATATAGAGGGAAAACACAAAATGAAGTACAAAAAAGCAATAACCGCCCTGGTCCTGACGGCCCTGCTGCTGGCCGGATGTGCCGCACCGCAGGCCGTGCAGGCACCCGCCCCGCAGCAGACGGCCAAAGCAGCCGAAACCCAGTCCGGCGTTACCTTTACCGATGCCATGGGCTACCCCGTTACCGTGCAGAGCTGGAACCGTGTGGTCAGCCTGTACGGCAGCTTTGCCGAAGCATGGACCCTGGCAGGCGGCACGCTGACTGCCACAACGGAGGATGCCATCAAGGAGCGTGGGCTGGACCTGGGAACAGACATTGCCGTGATCGGCACCAATCAGGACCCCAACACAGAGGAAATTCTGGCCCAGAACCCGGACTTTGTGATTTTGAATGCCGATGTCAGTGAGCAGACGGCTCTGCATGAATTTTTGCAGGAGGCAGGGGTGCCGCACGCCTATTTCAAAACCAATACATTTGATGAATACCTTGCCATGCTGCGCACTTTTTGTGATATGACAGGCCGCGAGGATTTGTATGAGCAGAACGGCCTTGCCGTGCAGCAGCAGATCAGCGATGTGCTGGAACTGGTGCAGAACGCAAAGCTGCCCGCCCCCAATGTGCTGTTGCTGCGGGCGTATTCCTCCGGCTGCAAGGCAAAAGGCAGCGATAACATGACCGGCGCAATGCTGAAGGACTTGGGTGCGATAAACATTGCCGATGCGGACGACAGCCTGCTGGAAAACCTGAGCATGGAAAACATCATTGAGGATGACCCGGAAGACATTTTTGTGGTTACCATGGGGGCCAGCCAGCAGAAAGCGCTGGACTGGCTGGCCGAAAACCTGCAGGCCAATCCGGCGTGGTCCGGCCTGAGCGCCGTGCAGAGCGGCCATTATTATCTGCTGGATAAAGCGCTGTTCCACTATAAACCCAACGCCCGCTGGGGCGAAAGTTACCGCACCCTTGCGGCGCTGCTGTATCCCCAGCTGGCTGATCAGCTGGAGGCCCTGGCATGAAACAGCACGCAACACTGCCCACCCTGCGCAGGCAGGGAGCCGCGCTGACCGTTTTAGCGCTGGCCGTGGTGCTGGCAGCTTTGGCCGGGCTTTGCTTTGGCAGCCAAGGCTATACCCCTTTGCAGCTGTGGCAGGCATGGTGCAGCGGCAATCCCCAAAACGCCGTCTACCGCGTTTTGCTGCATGTGCGCTGGCCCCGCACCCTGGCCGGGCTGTTGGCAGGCAGCGCGCTGGCGGCAGCGGGCGTTTTGCTGCAGGCCGTGCTGAACAACGCCATGGCAAGCCCTAACGTGATCGGCGTGAACGCCGGCGCCGGGCTGGCGGCACTGTGTGCTGCGGCTTTGTGGCCTGCCCACCCCAACGCGGTACAGCCTGCGGCGTTTGCCGGGGCGCTGGCCGCCGCCCTGCTGGTGTATGGGCTGGCGCTGGGGGCCGGGGTAAGCCGCACCACGCTGGTGCTGGCGGGCCTTGCCGTCAGCGGAATGCTGACCGCGGGCATGAATACGATCAAGCTATTGTACCCGGATGCGATTGCCGGGGCATCAGACTTTTTGGTGGGCGGCTTGTCCGGCGTAACACTGTCCGGGCTGAAAGGCGCTGTGCTCTACCTGATCACCGGGACGCTGCTGGCTCTGCTGCTGGCGGCAGATCTGAACGTGCTATGCCTGGGGGAACAAAGTGCAGCTTCCTTGGGGCTGCACATCGGAGCAGTACGCTTTTTGGGCATTCTGGCGGCGGCGCTGCTGGCGGGGGCAGCTGTCAGCTTTGCAGGGCTGCTCAGCTTTGTGGGGCTGCTGGCCCCGCACATTGCCCGGCGGCTGGTGGGCAATAACCATCGCATTCTGCTGCCCGCGGCCATGCTGCTGGGGGCGGCTTTTGTTGTGCTGTGTGATGTGCTGGCACGCTGCCTGTTTGCTCCGTTTGAACTGCCGGTGGGCATTCTGCTGTCCCTCATCGGCGGGCCGTTCTTCCTTGGCTTGCTGCTGCACGGCAGGGGGAGGCGAATGTATGATTGAATTACAACATGTCAGTGCGGGCTATGGCGCACAGGATGTGGTGCGGGATGTGAGCTTTGCCGCCCCAAACGGCCAGCTGACCGCGCTGATTGGCCCCAATGGCAGCGGCAAAACCACCCTGCTGCGCGCCATGACGCGCACGCTGCCCTGCCGCAGCGGCAATATTCTGCTGGATGACCGCTCCATCGCCAGCTATGGCCGCAAAGAGTTTGCCCGCACAGCAGCGTTTATGCCGCAGTCCCGCCCGGTGCCGGGAATCACGGTGCGGGCGCTGGTGGCACATGGACGGTTCCCGTATCTGGGCTTTTCCCGCCGGATGACAGCGCAGGATACCGCTGCGGTGGAGCAGGCCATGCGCCGGACCGGCACGCTGGATTGGGCAAATCGGGATGTGCGGGCGCTTTCCGGCGGCGAACGCCAGCGGGTGTACCTTGCCATGGCGCTGGCCCAGGGCGGAACCACCATCCTGTTGGATGAGCCCGGTGCCTTTCTGGATGTACGCGCCCGGTTTGAGCTGCTGGATCTGCTGCGCAGCGTGGCAGCGGGCGGCAAAGCCGTGGTGCTGGTTATGCACGAGCTGCCCCAGGCCATGCAGTATGCGGATCGCATTGCCCTGTTGGGCGGCGGCCGCCTGCTTGGCTGCGATACCTCCGCTGCCCTTGCTGCCACCGGTGCGGTGGATCGGGTGTTTGGCGTCCGTTTGTGCCGTGCGCCGGATGGGGTGTGGTATGTGAAGGCGGAGGAGTAAGCAAATTCTGGGGCAATACCGCATAATTCTAAGTGCCGATACGGCGAGCGAGGTGCGGCAGATGCCAAGCCAAAAGCGCAGATAATACTGGATGCTGCAAAGGTGAGCGCCGCCAGTGGCGGAAACAGCGAACCGAAGCAGGGGCAGCGGTCGCAGAGTGCGAGGGGCTTTTGCCCCCGAAGCACGATGCGGGTACCGCAACCCGACATTATCGAGCATTTTGGCAACGCAGATGCCGTGCCGCAGCTGCCGGAGCGGTGCTTAAGCCGCAAGGCGGGAATTGTGCGGTGTTGCCCTGGTTCGGCAGAGTGCTGAAAAACGTGAATCACCCGTAGGGGGGCATATCGTGCGCCCGCCGCCGCATCGCTCCAATCATAACACCCACAACCCAATACAAACAAAATCGACCGCAAAGGCGATAACTCATTCGCCCCTGCGGTCGGTTTGTTTATGCGGCTTTAACGGTTATTGTTTGGTGAGAGCGAACGCGGCGATCATGTTAACCACGCCGCTGAATGCCAGCATGATACCGGCAATGCGCATCATCAGCGCGGTGGAAGCGCCCGGCGCAAACAGGGCGTATACACCCAGCAGCACACAGGCAATGCCGATGATCAGCGGCACCCACCACAGGGTGTCGCCCCAGCGCTTGCGGTTGACTGCGGTCTGGATACTGGTCATGCCCTGAATCATCAAAAATACGCAGATGATAAGCCCCACGATCTCCACCAGCGTGTAAGGCCGTGTAATGAAGAACAGCCCCACCATAATGCCCGCCACGCTGACCGGCAGCAAAGGCGAAGTCATAAAGGTGGCGCGCTGGAAGATGACGGAATTGACCGCACCGGCAGCACCGGCCAGCAAAATCAGCCAGCCAATCAGCGAACAAAGCGCAACCGTGGCGGCACCCGGCTGCATGATCAGGTAAATGCCCAGCACAATGCTGACCAGCGGCATCAAAATCAGTTCCCAACGGATCTCTTTCATAAAAGCAGTCCCTCCTTGTGGATAGCCTGGGCCGATGTACGCTGCGCCATGCAGGGCGCACCTGCCTTCTATCTTTATTATATCACATGGGCATGCCTGCGTCATCCTTGCGGCGCAGGCGAGGAGCGTTATCCTGCTGGTCAATTTCACTGTTTTGTGTGGAAATTCTGCTTCCGCCCTCTGCCAGCCCCAAAAGATCGGCGGCTTCGGTGGGTTCCAGCTGCTGCACGCTTTCCAGCTTGCGGGTAATAGCGCGGCTGCGGGTGCCGATCAGCTCTTCCAGATCGTTGCCGGTCTGGTTCAGGTGGCGCTGCATGGATTGCAGTCCACTGCCGAACTTCTCGAACTCCGTCTTTACCGCGCCCAAAATCTGCCATACCTCGCCGGAGCGCTTCTGGATGGCCAGCGTGCGGAAGCCCATCTGCAGCGCATTCAGCAGGGCCGCCATAGTGGAAGGCCCCGCAATGTTGATCTTGTAATCCCGCTGCAAAATTTCCGGCAGACCACAGTTCACCACCTCGGCATACAGCCCTTCAAACGGCAGGAAGAGAATGCCGAATGCGGTGGTGTACGGGACTTCAATGTATTTATCGTGGATGTCCTTGGCTTCCTGCCGCACCACGGTTTCCAGTTGGCGACGGGCGGCGGCTACCGCGGCGGGGTCGCCGCTGGCCTGGGCGTCCTGCAGGTGTGCATAGGTATCGCCGGGAAACTTGGCGTCAATGGGCAGCCACACGGTTCCGCTCTGGCCCGGTAGCTTGACGGCATATTCCACCCGGTTGCTGCTGCCGGGCACAGTAGCCACATTTTCGGCGTATTGGCCGGGGGCCAAAATTTCTTTCAGGATCGCCCCCAGCTGTACTTCGCCCAGAATACCGCGGGTCTTTACGCCGGAAAGCACCTGCTTCAGGCTGCCTACATCGGCGGCAAGGTTCTGCATCTCGCCCAGGCCCTTGTACACCTGTTCCAGCTGGGTGCTGACCGCCCGGAACGATTCGCTGACCCGGCGCTGCAGCGTGGATTCCAGCTTTTCGTCCACCGTGCCGCGGATTTCATCCAGCTTTTTGTTATTGTCGGCCCGGATGTTTGCCATGCCCTGCAGCAGGGTTGCCCGCACGCCGTCCAGCCGGTTGGCGTTGGTGTCTTCCAGATTTTTCAGGCGGGTTTCCAGCACCTGCAGCTGAGCCAGCAGGGCATCGTTGGCAGCGCGCTGGCGGGCGGCACCGGCGCGGTCGATGGCGTCCAGCCGGGCGGTGGCGGCCTCCTGGCTCTGGCGCTGGCTTTCGGCCAGCAGGGTTCCCATGTCCCGCGCGCTGGCGGAGGTTGTGCGGGTCACTTCGCCCTGCATCACGCGCAGTTGGTCGGCCAGCACTTCGGTTTCGGCCTCTACTTCATCCCGCACAATGCGGGCAATTTCATCGGTCTGGTCCTCGGCGGTGTTCTGCTGGCCGCTGCGCAGCAAAAGCAGAATCAGCAACACATTGGTCAGTACCGACAGCAACAGAAGAATAATCAATAAAGGCTGCATCCCACAAGGTTCCTTTCTCACTTGGCTGTTTTGGTTCAGCTTTAGTATAGCATAGGAAACCGCAAGATACAACCTTTTGTTGTGCAGTGCTTGCGATTTAAAGAAGGAAAATGGGGCGGTTAAAAGCAGGAGTTTATGGAGTAGGGCGCCCCCGTAGGGGCGCATATTGTGCGCCCGTCGCCTTGCAGAGAACGACGTGACGGAATATATGGCAAGGTGCGCTATGCGGGATGATGCCCCCCTACTGCGTGCTTTCAAGGCTTCCGGGACTGTTTATCAATTCTTATATCACAATCGTAAGCAATAGCATTTGATATAACGCCAAAAAAGGGAACGCACCTGATTCACAGGGCACGTTCCCTTTTTATTTCTTAACTTATCCCTTTATGCGTTTCACAGCGGTGCCAAGTCAAACCGGTACAGAGTGGTTGCGCTGTAGGGGCGGTCGGGCAGGACGGTGGTATCCGGGAAATCGGGATGGTTGGGGGCATCAGGGAAATCCTGGGTTTCCAGGCAGACGGCGGAATACTGGCCGTAAGATGCGCCATCCTTGCAGGCGGTGGCGGACTTGAGGAAGTTGGAAGTATACAGCTGCACGCCGGGCTGGGTGGTCAGGGTCTCCATGCGGATGCCCGTTTCGGGGCCGGTCAGCCATGCGGTGTGGCGCAGACCGCTGTCCGCAATAACATAGCAGTGGTCATAGCCGCTGCACTGCTTCAGGGCCGGGTAATCGGCGTTGATATCGCGGCCAATGGTCTTTTCCTCGGTAAAGTCCATCGGGGTGCCTGCCACAGCGATCTTGCGCCCGGTGGGGATGGAACCGGCATCCGTTTCCAGATAGGCCGGTGCAGCCAGAGACAGACGGTGCCCCAGCACGCTGCCGGAAGCATGGCCGTTCAGGTTAAAGTAGCTGTGGTTGGTAATGTTTGCCACAGTGGGGGCATCGGTGGTCAGGGTGTACTGAATCATCAGGCCGGTGCCTGCCAGGCTGTAGCGCACTTCCAGCTCGGCGTTGCCGGGGAAGCCGTCGGTGCCGTCGGGGCTGGCTGCGGTCAGAACCAGGGTATCGTCCCCCTCAAAGCCCATGTCAAACACGGTCTTATCAAAGCCGTGCAGGCCGCTGTGCAGGCAGTTTTTGCCCTCGTTCGGGGTAACATGGTATTCTTCCTCATACAGGGTGAATTTAGAGCCGCCAATTCGGTTGGCGTAGCGGCCCACCACAGCGCCCAGAAAACAGGTGTTCAGCTCATAATCCTGCACGGTGGGGTAGCCCAGCACAACATCCACCTTGTTGCCCTTGCGGTCCGGCACAAGCAGCTGCTGGATGGTAGCGCCATAGCTTAAAATATGAACTTCGATGGTATCGTTCGCCAGAATACCGACCTTGACCGGCTGGCCTGCGGTGGTTTTGCCGAAATCTTTGATTTGAATGCTCATTCTGTGGTTCCTCCTTCAGAATTTTCGCCGTCCTGCTGTGCAGCAAGGTCATGGCGGACGCTTTTGCCCACGGCGCCGGTGCCATAGTTCAGCATCCGGTTCACCCGGCTGACCGTTGCGCTGGAAGCGCCCGTCAGCTGGCGGATTTCGCTGTACACCTTGCCTTGCAGCAGGCACCCTGCTACATCATAGCGCTGTTCCATGGTGCGGAGCTCCGTTACAGCGCAGAGATCCTCAAAAAATCGAATACAATCGTCCAGATTATCCAACCGCAGGATGGCTTCATACAAAGCAGTGCTGCGGGGCTGCCCGTTGGGGGTGGTTCCAGCGCGCATAGGCGCCTCCTTATATATTGCATCATCGTGCATATTTGCCCTGCCAAAACAACCAAAATGTGGCAAGCTATCACTTATTAATTTTAGCAACTGCACCAACACAAGTCAAGGCTTTAATGCGCTGAATTCTATATTTAATTTTTATGAGGTCTGCCAGTTCCGCCCCGCCGGGCCAAAAGTTTTTCTTGCGCTCCGGCAGGCCCCGCGGTATGATAAAGACATTGAGCACCGGCGCGTGTCCGCCGCCCAATGGTTTTAGGGCAATACCGCATAATTCTAAGTGCCGATACGGCGAGCGAGGTGCGGCAGATGCCGGAGCGGTGCTTAAGCCGCAAGGCGGGAATTGTGCGGTGTTGCCTTAGGAATCTTTTTTAATCACCACGGCCCGCCGCCCCAGCTGGCGGTAAATTTTCATGAGCTGGACACGCGGTACCACACGGTTAAAATCCAGCGGGTCTGCCACCACAAAGTTCTGGTCATCCATGCCGCACAGCACCATGCAGTGCAGGGTGTGCAGCACCTCGTGCCGCCGCCCACCAGGCAGGTCGTATTCACCGCAGGGATCGTGCTGGATATCGCCAAAGTGCAGCGTTGCCCAAAAGATGACCGGGTTCCCGGCCTGCAGCTGGGATGCCAGTTCGGCTTCCTCGGCACCGGTCAGATCATAAGCGCGGCAGCTGCTGCCCTGCACAGCCAGGTAGGCGTTCGCCGCCTGCACAATCGGCCCCGCAAAGCAGTAATAGCCGGTTTCGGGGCTGCCATCGTCCAGGTGAGGATTGCCCATATAAACCTCGTCGGGGTCTGCGCCGTACCACTGGGCGCTGCGCGGCAGATAGTAGTCGGCCAGTTCGCACTTATCCGGGGCAAAGCCCAGGTAGTGCAGCACTTCGCAGCAGCTGGTAATTTCGCAGCCGTTGGGCAGCTCCGGGTTTTGCAGGATCTGGGGAACTGGCAGCAGGATGGATGCCATAAAAGCGCCTCGCAATCATACGATTATTTCCGTTTTGATTGTACCAGATTTCACCGGGAAAGGAAAGCCGCAGTATCCGCTCAGTCTGTTATAATTTATAGATAAATACAAAATGTATACCATGGAGGGGATTTTATGAAAGTATGGGATATGCATTGTGATACCCTGGCCGAGCTGCGCTATGCCCAGCAGGCAGGCAAGCCCAAGAGCTTTTTGCACAATGATTTAATGATAGATCTGGAACGCATGAAACAGGGCGACTATCTGCTGCAGTGTATGGCTTGCTTTGTTCACCTGGAACCGGAACGGGAAAAAAGCCCCCTGCTGGCCTGCCTGGAAGAAATCGACATTTTCTACCGCCTGCTGGAACAGTATCCCGATGACCTGATGCAGGTGCGCACTGCGGCGGACATCCAGACGCTACTCACCTCCGGCAAGCGCGGCATGATGCTGACCGTTGAAGAAGGTGGTGCCTGCCTGGACAGCCTGGGGGCGTTGCGGGATCTGTACCGCCTTGGCGTGCGGATGATGACCCTGACCTGGAACTTCAAGAACGGCTTGGCCGAGCCCAACATTGTACCCGGAACCGATGACATGTGGCCCCGCCCGGCCAACACCACCGGAGGCCTGACCGAAAAAGGCTTAGAATTTGTGGAGGAGATGCAGCGCCTGCATATGCTGGTGGATGTTTCTCACCTATCGGACGCCGGTATCTGGGATATTCTGCGGGTGGCAAAGCGGCCTTTTGTTGCCAGCCATTCCAACGCGCGCGCCTGCTGCCCCCATGTGCGCAACCTGACGGACGAGATGCTGACCGCCATGGGCGAAAAGGGCTGCCTGATTGGCCTGAACTACTGCGCTTCCTTCCTGGATACAAACCCCGACCGCAGCCAGGTCAGGAGCCGCATCACCGATATGGCCCGCCACGCCCGCTATATTATGGATAAGGCCGGTGAGGACTGCCTGGCCTTGGGCAGCGATTTTGACGGCATTGACGGCGACCTGGAAATTGCCGGTGCGCAGGACATGCCCAAGCTGGCCGAGGGGCTGAAAAAAGAGGGTATCCCCGAGCGTGTGGTGGAAAAGATTTTTTACGGCAACGCCGTGCGCTTTTTCAGCGAGAACCTGTAACGCTACCAAAATAAAAGGAGAACCATTATGCCGCATCCTGAATTGACTTTGGAACGCCGCATTGATGCAGAGCTGTGCGGGCTGGACGCCAAAATGTGCGTATACGCAGATGACCTGCATGGCCATGTGGTGGAGCGTGGGGCTGATGATGAATTTGAATCGGCATCCACGATCAAGATTTATATTCTGGGCTGTCTGTACGCCCAGGCGGAAGCCGGCAAAGCCAGCCTGGATGCCGAACTGACCTATGAAGCCCGGCATTTTGTGGACGGCTCCGGCCTGATCCGCTCCTTAGGCGAAGGTGCCAGGCTGCGCGCCCGCGATGTTGCCACCCTGATGATCGTTGTCAGCGACAACATTGCCACCAACATGCTGATCGACTATCTGGGGTTGGATACCATCAATGCGTTTATCCGCAGCATTGGTTGCACCCACACCAAGCTGCACCGCAGCCTGCGCAGCGATAACTGGAGCGAAAAGCTGGGTACCATTACCCCGCGGGATATGGGCCGCTTTTTTACCCTGTTGGCAAAGGGCGAGCTGGTCAGCCCCCAGGCCAGCGATGCCATGCGCAATGTGTTCCGCCAGCAGCACTACAACACCATGCTGGCGGGCAGCATCCCCCCGTATTACACCGACCCCGAAGAATCCCACGCGGATCCGGATCTGATCTATGTAGCCAGCAAAAGCGGCTCCATGGATGCCTGCCGCAATGACGGCGGCCTGATCCACACGCCTTACGGGGATTATGTTCTGGTAATGATGTGCACCGACTTTGCCAACAAGCTGGAAGTAAACGACCACCCCAGCGTGATTTACGGCAACCGTGTCAGCCGCATGCTGTTTGACCAGTACCTGGCGCTGGAGGGTAGTTTTGTAAAGTAAGTGGAGGGCGTATTCGAAAACGATTTTGACGTTCTTGGATACGGCTTGTACCAAGCAATATTATGGCCTATGCGGCAAAGTTGCAGAACGGTCGAGACCGTTCCCTACAGAGCATTTTGTTGTGCACGACCAACCAATAAACGCTCTGTAGGGCGCGATGCATCGTCCCGCACGCCGGGCCTTGCCCAATATTTCATTCAATCACCCGCCGCACACCCTGCGGGTGCATTTCACCCCAAAACCAAACCGACCGCGAAGGCGATGCTGCTCGCCCCTGCGGTCGGTTTTACTATTTATGGCAATACCGCATAATTCTAAGTGCCGATACGGCGAGCGAGGTGCGGCAGATGCCAAGCCAAAAGCGCAGATAATACTGGATGTCTTATCGAGCATTTTGGCAACGCAGATGCCGTGCCGCAGCCGCCGGAGCGGTGCTTAAGCCGTCAGGCGGGAATTGTGCGGTGTTGCCTTATATTTGTATCTGATTTACCCCTTCACGCCGGTGGTTTCATCAAAATGGTAGGTGGAACCCTCAATGGTGTGCCAGCCTTTGTACATGGCGCCGGTGGTCAGGTCGTAATACCAGGTTTTACCGTCCTGTGTGTACCAGCCCTTGATCATGCGGCCGTTGGCATCGTACCGCACCCATTTGCCGCCGTTGGAATCCTGGTATACTTCCTTGCTGGTGGCCTTGGCACCCTGCTGTACGTTGTCCAGCCAGTACCAGGCACCGCTGGCGGGGTCGTAAATCTCCTTGCCGCGGTAATTGCTGCTGCCCGGCTGCCAGCCCTGGCGCACCCAGCTTTCATACCAGAAGCTCTTGCCGTTGCCGTCTGTGACCCAGAAGTTGGTCAAAGCACCGCTTTTCATTGTGCCGTAAACCGGGTCAAAGTAATACAGCGAGCCATTGATGGACACATTGCCGTACTGCATAATGCCGGTGGTCAGGTCATAGTAGACCTTGCGGCCATCCGGCAGGGTCCACGGGCCGTGGATCATGGCACCGGTGACAGGCTCAAAGTAATACCAGTTGCCGTTCTGGCAGTTTTCGCCTTTGATCATGTGGCCGTTTTCATCATAGCGCACCCACTTGCCGCCGTCCGATTCCTGGTAGACATCTTTGTTCACGGCTTTTGCGCCGCCGTCCACGGCATCCAGCCAGTACCAGGCATCGCTGGAGGCATCATAGATTTCTTTGCCGCGGCCGGTGGTGCCCTGCTTTACGCCGTTCTCGTACCAGTAATCGCGGCCGTTCTCGCTGCGCCAGCCGGTATAGCCGCCGGTGCCGCCGTTCTGGTACTTGGGCCAGAAGGTATCGCGCGCCAGCGTTCCGCGGGAATCGCAGCGGGTGGTATCAGAGGTGTTGCCGCCCAGTTCATACACGCGGCACCATTCGTACCCAGCATGATAAGCACCGTTGGCATCATTGCTGATACCATACATGTAAGAGCGCAGGCTGGAAAGGCTGTTCAGCTCATATTCCAAAAAACGCATCTGGCCGTACAGGGTATGCCAGTCCAGGCCGTTGTTGTTGCAGTAGTTCTGCAAATTGGTCCAGCGGTCGCCGTACCACTGGCACAGGCCGTATGCGGTGCCGTAGTCATTGGTAATGTCCACATAAAAACGGGATTCGCGGTACATGCTGGCCATCACGCCGCTGGCGGCGGCGCTGTTCATGCCCATGGTGCCGGTCAGGTAGTTGTAAACATCCCGCTCGTTGGCGGCAACATCCTCATTGGTGTTATAAGAAGCGTCATACGTTGCGGCGTCTTCCTGGACGATATCGCCGGAGTATTCGGCAATGCCGGTGTCAGCGGTATCAAACATGGGCATCAGCGGGGTCAGGCTGCCGGCAGTTTCCGGCGTGGCGGCTTCGGCACCCGCCGAAAGCGCCAGCGCCATGGCGGCAGCCACGGCGGCGATCAGGGTCAAAAACTTACGTTTCAATGCTGCACCTCCTTAGAATGGTAAACAACCTTGATGATGAACGATCTGCGGGCCTGATACCAAAACAGCTCCCGACTGGAAGCAATCGGGAGCTGTAAAGCTCGGTGGAACCGCGGAACGCTTAGTTGTAGCGGCGCTCCTTGATCTCGGTCACGATATTGTTGATGAAGGCATCCAGCTCCTGCGTGGTGGTTTCGCCCTTGCGATCACGCACACTGATGTTGCCAGCCTCGGCCTCCTTAGCGCCCAGCACCAGCATGTAGGGCACGCGGTCAACTTGCTGGGCTTCACGGATCTTGTAACCGATCTTCTCATTGGATTCATCCAGCACAACGCGCACACCGGCAGCGGTCAGCTTGTCGGCAACGGTGCGGGCGTAATCCAGCGTCTTTTCGCTGACGGGCAGAACCTTGACCTGGGTGGGAGCCAGCCAGGTGGGGAAGCGGCCCTTAGTCTCTTCGATCAGATAAGCCATGAAGCGGTCCAGAGAACCCAGGATGGCACGGTGCAGCACAACGGGGGTCTTCTCGCTGCCGTCCTTGTCGATGTAGGTCAGGTGGAACTTGGCAGGCAGGCAGAAGTCCAGCTGGCAGGTGGACAGGGTGTACTCTGCACCGACAGCGGGCTTGACGTTGACGTCCAGCTTCGGGCCATAGAAAGCAGCTTCGCCGATCTCCTCGGTAAAGTTGATGCCCAGCTCGGTCAGAACTTCGCGCAGAGCGTTCTCGGCATGGTTCCACATGGCGTCGTCGTCATGGTACTTCTTCTTGTCGGCGGGGTCACGCAGGGACAGCACGCAGCGGTAATCGGTGATGTTGAAATCCTTGTAGACGTCAAAGATCAGGCTGCAGACATTGGCAACTTCGCTCTTGATCTGCTCCGGGGTGCAGAACAGGTGGGCGTCGTTCTGGCAGAAATGACGGCCGCGCTCAATGCCTTTCAGGGTGCCGCTGGACTCATAACGGAAGTCGTGGGCAATTTCGCCAATGCGGATGGGCAGCTGGCGGTAGCTGTGCGGGCGGTTGGCGTAGATCATCATGTGGTGGGGGCAGTTCATCGGGCGCAGAACATAGCTTTCACCCTCCATCTCCATGGCGGGGAACATGTTCTCACGGTAATGATCCCAGTGGCCGGAAGTCTTGTACAGGTTCACGGTGCCGATGCAGGGGGTCATAACGTGCAGGTAGCCGCGCTCGCGCTCCTTGCCCTTGATGTAATCTTCCAGCTGCTGCCAGATGATGTAGCCGTTGGGCAGGAACATGGGCAGGCCGCGGCCAACCAGGTCGTCGGTCATGAACAGGCGCATTTCCTTGCCGATCTTGCGGTGGTCGCGCTCGCGGGCTTCCTGCTGCTGCTTTTCCCAGGCTTCCAGCTCTTCCTGGTTGCGGAAAGCAACGCCGTTGATGCGGGTCAGCATCTTGTTCTCTTTGTCATTCTTCCAGTAAGCGCCGCTCTGCTGGGTGATCTTGAACGCCTTCAGAGCCTTGGTGTAGGTCAGGTGGGGTCCGATGCACATATCAACGTACTCGCCCTGCTGGTAGAAGCTGAACTCGGTCTCATCGGCCAGGTCGTCCATATGCTCCAGCTTATAGTGCTCCTGGCGCTCGGTCATCAGCTTTACAGCTTCATCGCGCGGCAGGATGAACGGCTTGATGGCAAGGTTTTCCTTGCAGATCTTCTTCATTTCCTTTTCAATGTTGGCAAGGTCTTCATCGCTCAGTTTGGTATCGCCCAGGTCAACATCATAGAAAAAGCCGTTTTCGGTAGCGGGGCCAAAGGCAAAGTCGGCCTGCGGATACAGGCGCTTGATGGCCTGTGCCATAATGTGGGCAGCCGTATGGCGCAGAACGTGCAGTTCTTCTTCTTTCGGGCATTCGGCAACAGTGCCGTCTTTGTAAATGATTTTCATTGATAAACGCTCCTTTGGGTAAACAAAAATGCTCCATCCCATTCTTGACCATAAACGGGATGAAGCATACAAATTCATACTCCACGGTTCCACCCGAATTGGACGCGGCAAAGCATCCCACTCGTAAAACAAAGGCCCAAAGCCCTGTTTTGTAAGCGCCGGTAACGGGGCGCTGCCCCGGCGAAGGTTCGCCTTCGCACTCGGCAGTGGTAACTGTGCTGCCCGCCTGCAAAACCGCTTGCACCACGCCAAATTCGGCGGCGGTTCTCTCTTTTGCGCGTTCCAGCATGTATTGTCTGCCTCAACGTTTTATTCAGGATGAAGTTGCCTTTACTATATACCACCCCGGCGGGGAAGTCAAGGGGGCAGCGCAAAATTTTACACCGTAACAAAAGATGACCTTTGCCCAAAACTGTGATATGATGGAAAAAACGGGCCGCACCCGGCAGGAGCTCCCGGCCCGCTTTGCCATCGGCTACTCCCAATTCTACAGACAGGACCCCTGCTTTGAAGCTGGCAGGCAGCCCCGCGGGTGCATTTCTGCCAATTTTTGTGCCAGGTGGGAACGTTCACGGTGTTGTAACAATTCCTTGACAATTTCCTGCAATGTAGCTACAATATTAAATAGGACTTAAGGGTGTCGCCCATCGGGAACGCCGCTTTTCAGATATTTGTTTTACCGCCGCAAATTTGGCGTTTTTTCGTTTTATTTGTGTATATGGGGCTTGAGGTGTATCCGCTTTTGGGTATGCTTTGGATTATCGCCCCATTTTGTATAGAATATCGCAGGCAGTATTTGAACCGCAAAGGTCAGCCCCTTGCGCTGTAAGATGCTGGCAGTGTACCCATGGTAGCTGCCAGATAAAACAGGCGCGGGCTGCCCGGGCTTTTCAGGTATGCCAGAAATAAAAGCGTTCCGCTTGTGCTGCACCCTCCTGCATTTGATTTGAGTTTTGTAAGGAGTGAAACTGCCATGCCCCCAATTTTGATGTGGGTGCTGGTTGTCGTTGCCGCTGCCGTGTGCGGGGCGCTTGGTTATTATTTTGGCGGGGAAAACCGGAAGCGTACCGCCGAAGCCAAGATCGGCTCTGCCGAAGAGGAAGCCAAACGCATCGTGAACGATGCCATCAAGGCTGCCGAGCAGAAGCGCAAGGAAACCATCATCGAGGCCAAAGACGAGGCGTTCAAGCTGAAAGCTGACGCCGACAAGGAAATCAAGGACCGCCGCGCGGAGATCAGCCGCCAGGAACGCCGCATGGACCAAAAGGAGGAAGCGCTGGATAAGCGCACCGCCGCCATGGAGCGCAAGGAAGAGGACCTGAAAAAGCGCGGCGAACTGGTGGAAGCCCGCCTGGACGAACTGGAACAGCTCAAGCTGCGCCAGACCGAAAAGCTGGAAACCATCGCCGCCATGACCCAGGAAGATGCCCGCGCCGTGTTGTTGAAGAACATTGACGATGAGCTGACCCACGAAAAGGCCATGAAGATCAGCGCCTATCAGGCCAACATGAAGGACGAATGTGATGCCATCGCCCGTGAGCTGGTCGGCCAGGCCATTGCCCGCTGCGCAGCCGATGCCACCAGTGAAGCCACCGTCAGCGTGGTGCCGCTGCCCTCTGACGAGATGAAGGGCCGCATCATTGGCCGCGAGGGCCGCAACATCCGCGCTCTGGAAACTGCCACTGGCTGTGACCTCATTATTGACGATACGCCGGAAGCCATCACCCTTTCCAGCTTTGACCAGACCCGCCGTGAAGTGGCCCGCATGGCCCTGGAGCGCCTGATCGCCGATGGCCGTATCCACCCGGCCCGCATTGAGGAGACCGTGGATAAGTGCCGCCGCGAACTGGAAATTCAGATGAAGCGCGAGGGCGAAAAGGCTGTGATGGACCTTGGTATTCACAGCCTGCATCCCGATTTGGTCAAGCTGATCGGCCGCCTGAAGTATCGCACCAGCTATGGCCAGAATGTGCTGAGCCATTCTCTGGAAGTGGCATGGCTGGCCGGCCTGATGGCTGGCGAGCTTGGCGTGAACGTTCAGCTGGCACGCCGCGCAGGCTTGCTGCATGATATCGGCAAGGCCCTTGACCATGAGATCGAGGGCAGCCATGTGCAGATCGGTGTGGATATCTGCAAGAAGTACCGCGAGAACCCGCAGATTATTCATGCAATCGAAGCCCACCACGGCGATGTGGAGCCCAAGACGGTGCTTGCCTTCATTATTATGGCAGCGGATGCTATCAGCGCAGCCCGCCCCGGTGCCCGCCGTGAAAACATGGAAAGCTATATCAAGCGTTTGGAAACGCTGGAAGCCCTGTGCAACGGCTTTGAGGGCGTTGAAAGCTCTTACGCCGTGCAGGCAGGCCGCGAGGTCCGCATTCTGGTCCAGCCGGATAAGGTTGGTGATGATCAGGTCATCCTGCTGGCCCGCCAGGTTGCCAAAAAGATCGAGGACGAGCTGGATTACCCCGGCCAGATCAAGGTCAGCGTGATCCGCGAAAGCCGCGCCACCGAGTACGCGAAATAACCAAAGCGAATAAAACAGATGCCGCACCTGGTATGGGTGCGGCATTTTGTATAAGCATTGATTTATCCCGTGGATGCTGCCATATGTTTAAGGCAACACCGCACAATTCCCGCCTTGCGGCTTAAGCACCGCTCCGGCAGCTGCGGCACGGCATCTGCGTTGCCAAAATGCTCGATAATGTCGGGTTGCGGTACCCGCATCGTGCTTCGGGGGCAAAAGCCCCTCGCACTCTGCGACCGCTGCCCCTGCTTCGGTTCGCTGCATCCGCCACTGGCGGCGCTCACCTTTGCAGCATCCAGTATTATCTGCGCTTTTGGCTTGGCATCTGCCGCACCTCGCTCGCCGTATCGGCACTTAGAATTATGCGGTATTGCCTTTACGTTTTCTCTCGCAAATCTTGTTGGCTCTGCTCCCTCAATTTTCCCTCTTGCCAAGGAGCATAGAATACGATATAATAGAAAATAATTGTGCGGGTTTATGCCCCTGTGGGATGGGCGGTGACGCACGGCAAATCAGGCGGCGCGGTATAGGCGCTGCCTATAGTTCGCCGCAACTGCGGTCACTGAAAAGGAGCGTCATCATGAAAGGTATCATCCTCGCCGGCGGTGCTGGTACCCGCCTGTACCCGCTGACCATGGTCACATCCAAGCAGCTTCTGCCTGTGTATGATAAGCCCATGATCTATTACCCGCTGTCTACCCTGATGCTGGCAGGCATCCAGGATATCCTGATCATTTCCACCCCAACCGATACGCCGCGCTTTGAAGCGCTGCTGGGGGATGGCAGCCAGTACGGCCTGCACCTGCAATATAAAGTGCAGCCCTCCCCGGACGGTCTGGCACAGGCCTTTATCCTGGGTGAAGAGTTTATTAACGGTGAACCCTGCGCTATGGTGCTGGGCGATAATATTTTCTACGGCGCAGGTTTCTCCAAGCGGCTCAAGTCCGCTGCCGCCAACGCCGAAGCCGGCCGCAGCACTGTGTTCGGCTACTATGTCACCGATCCCGAACGCTTCGGTGTGGTGGCATTTGACGAAAACGGCCAGGCAACTTCCATTGAAGAAAAGCCCGCACAGCCCAAGAGCAACTATGCGGTTACCGGCCTGTATTTTTACAGCAAAGATGTGTGCGAAAAGGCAAAACAGGTAAAGCCCAGCGCCCGCGGCGAACTGGAAATTACCACCCTGAATGAGATGTACCTGCAGGAAGGCAAGCTGGATGTGCAGCTGCTGGGCCGCGGCTATGCCTGGCTGGATACCGGTACGATGGACAGCCTGGTGGAAGCCGCCGACTTTGTGCGCATGATCGAACAGCGCCAGGGTATCAAGATCTCCGCCCCGGAAGAGATCGCCTATAAATACGGCTGGATCAACCGCGGCAAACTGTTGGAAAGCGCCGAGCGCTATGGCAAAAGCCCCTATGGCCAGCACCTGCGCAATGTTGCCGATGACCGCCTGAAATATTGATGCGGTATAAAGAAAGAGGCACAAGATGAAAATTCTGATTACCGGCTGCCATGGACAGCTTGGAACCGAGCTGCAAAAACAGCTGGCTGATGAAGAATGCGCCCTTGGCCCGCTGCCGGAGCGCCTGCGCAAAGCAACGGTGATCGCCGTTGATGTGGATGAGCTGGATATTACCGACCGCGAAGCCACTGTGACCTATATCCGCCGCACCCAGCCGGATACCGTCATCAACTGCGCTGCTTTTACCAACGTGGATGGCTGCGAAACCAACCGTGATGCCGCTTACCGCGTCAACGCCCTTGGCCCGCGCAACCTGGCATTGGCATGCGAAAAGATCAATGCCCGCCTGATCCATATTTCTACCGACTATGTATTCTCCGGTACAGCCAACGGCGGTGTGGCGTTGGATGAAAGTGCCCTGCCCGCCCCCATTTCGGCCTACGGCCAGACCAAGCTGCTGGGCGAAACCTATGTGCAGCAGTTCTGCCGCCGCCACTTTATCGTGCGCACGGCTTGGCTGTACAGCTATTACGGCAAAAACTTTGTCAAAACTATGGTCAACCTGGCCAAAACGCATGACACCCTGAATGTTGTCAACGACCAGCTGGGCAACCCCACCAATGCGGTGGATCTGGCCTACCATATCTTAAAGCTGGCAGTCAGCCATGATTACGGCATTTACCACTGCACCGGCAGCGGCATTTGCAGCTGGTATGATTTCGCATCCGAGATCATCCGCCTGTCCGGCCTGCCGTGCACCGTAAAGCCCGTTACCAGCGCACAATATAAAGAGATGAACCCCAAATCCGCAGACCGCCCGGCATGGAGCGCACTGGAAAACCGCGCCCTGCGGTGCAGTGTCGGCGATGACATGCGCGACTGGAAAGATGCAATTCAGGACTTTTTCAATAATTGGGATGGTAAATAAATGAAAACTTATCTTGTTACCGGCTGTGCCGGTTTTATTGGCTCCAACTTTGTCCACTATATGCTGGAAAAATACCAGGATATCCGCTTGGTCAACCTGGATAAGCTGACCTATGCCGGCAACCTGGAAAACCTGGAAGATATCAAGGACGATGCTCGCCATATCTTTGTTAAGGGCGATATCTGCGATAAGGCTCTTGTCACTGACCTGATCGCCAAATATGACCCGGATTACGTCATCAACTTTGCTGCCGAAAGCCACGTTGACCGCAGCATCCGCAACCCGGAAATTTTTGTTGAGTCCAATGTTCTGGGCACCGTCAATCTGCTGCAGTGCTGCAAGGATGCCTGGTACGATGCCGACGCCAAGACCTGGAAGGAAGGCAAAAAGTACCTGCAGGTTTCCACCGATGAAGTATACGGTGCCCTGGGCGCCGAAGGCTACTTTATGGAAACGACCCCGCTGTGCCCGCACAGCCCGTACTCCGCTTCCAAAGCCAGCGCCGATATGTTTGTGAAAGCATTCCATGATACCTATGGCATGCCCATCAACATCACCCGCTGCTCCAACAACTATGGTCCGTATCAGTTCCCCGAAAAGCTGATTCCGCTGCTCATCAACAACGCCAAGCACCACAAGACCCTGCCGGTTTACGGCGATGGTATGCAGATTCGTGACTGGCTGTATGTCATGGACCACTGCAAAGCCATTGATATGGTTGCCAACGGCGGCAAGGACGGCGAAGTTTACAATGTCGGCGGCCATAACGAGCGCCCCAACATCTTCATCGTCAAGACTGTCATCGAGCAGCTGCATGACCGCCTGAAGGATGAGGGCATCAGCGAAGAGCTGATCAAGCACGTGGCGGACCGCCTGGGCCATGACCGCCGTTACGGCATTGACCCCACCAAGATCAAGAACGATCTGGGCTGGTACCCCGAAACCCCGTTCGAGAAGGGCATTGTGCTGACCATTGACTGGTACCTGGCCCACGAAGAGTGGATGGACCATGTGACCAGCGGCAACTACCAGAAGTATTACGAGCAGATGTACAAAAACAAGTAATGCTGCCGCACATTTGTTAAATTCTGCAAAACACCCCGCCGCCGCTTTGCAAAGCGGCGGCGTTTGTGGTATACTAGTTCTGCTGTTTGTAACAGCAGAACAAAGAATAGTGAATAAAGAATAAATAATAATGAAGGTAAATCGCCGTGCCTGCGGCACAGCTTATAAAAATTGGGCGCTGCTTTTGGTAAGCAATCAAGCCTAACCCGGCGTGCGGAGCCTATTTTAATCATGCGCGCACGGCGCGCATACCACCATTATTCTTTATTATTTTTTAATTATTATTTTACTTGATTGATCTTGAGGTTTTTTTGAATGGCAATTTCCAGAGAAGAACAACTGCGCAATAACCGCCGCTTTTCACGCCAGATCGTGGGTGCAGTGGCAATCGTATTGATTATCATTGGTCTGTTTACCGTATTAAGCTGGGTGGTTGGCGTGCTGCGCAGCGCGTTGGATGATACCGAACGCCGCCAGAGCTATGCCGACCGTCTGTACGGTCTTGTCATGTTTGACACTATGCCGTTTGACGATGTGAGCAAGGTGGATCAGTCGGAGTTTTTACAGGCTGCCATCTGGGGCGCCGTGTACCAGATCCAAAAGCGGGATAACGGCCTGAGCGACTATGAGCGCGACAGCGAAACCGGCTCCATCATTCTGCCCAAACTGGAAGTTGACACCTACCTGACCAACCTGCTTGGCCCGGATTACAAGATCACCGATGGCTCTTTCCAGACCGAAGAGTTCAATTATACCTATGACGAGGAAAAGCAGGGCTATCTGGTTCCTGTTACCAGCATGGTGGCTATGTATACCCCGGAAGTGGAAAAGATTTCCACCCAGAGCGGCAAGACCTATGTGACGGTTGGCTATATCCCCACCATCAACAATAGCTCCAGCGGCGAGATCAACCTGACCGCCCCCACGGAGCCGACCAAGTATATGGACTATGTGTTCACCCGCGGCGAGGGCCGTAAGTGGTATCTGAGTGCATTGCAGGAAAGCGATATGCAGCCCGAAGTGTCTGCTTCGACCGCAGCCCCGACTACCGATTCCGGTGACCCGCAGGAGTTGGTGCAGAACAACCTGGATTCCACCGTGGCCGATACCGGCAATCCCACAGGTGATACCGCCGACGGCACCGCTGAACCGGACAGCACGGCGGACGACCAGACCGATGCCCAGAGCGAACCTGAAGCTGATACCGGGGATACCGGTGGGGATGCGCAGGATAGTTCAGGTACGGAATAAGCTCCTGCTGACAAAACGATAATTTTGATGAAGCTGCACAGCCCAAACGCTGTGCAGCTTTTTGTATGGTAGGGTGGGGCACCCGCCCCCCACTGAAGGCGGCCCGACCGTACAATAAAAATGTGTGATATACCTTGCCCCACAGTAGGGGAGCAGCGTCCCCGACACCGCAGACAAACCTTGCGGCAAATCTCATTATGGCAGATGTGCCAAAGCTCCGGAATGGTCAAGACAGCTCCCTACAGAGCAAGGTATCATGTGTACCAAACAGAAAAACGACCGGTGGAACAGCCAGCCCTCTGGCCGCCGCAGAGAAACGCTGCCAATGCATAAAACATGCCGCCGCGCAGTTATACTACCCCTACACAACATCAGCTCAACAACAAAAATGACAAAACAGACTGCAGAAGACCGTGCTTTTTTGATTGACAAAACAAGCGCGGCGTGATAATATGATAGCTGTACATTGCCCTGTATTTTTAACGTTGAACAGATATTAAATACTTGTGCAATGGCAACACGGAAAAGTAGGAGAACATAGCATGAGACGGACTTTGGCAGCGCCGGGCCTTGCAGCTGTGCTGGGTATGGCATTGCTGCTGACCGCCTGCGGTAAAACAAACGCACATAACAATACGGCAGGCGAAACGGTCAGCACGGCACTGTTTGACTTTTCCATTACGGATGTCAGCCTGGTGGAAAGCTACCCCGGCATTGATATCCCGGACGGCGAATGCCTGGTGCGCATGCGCCTGAACATCAAGAACACCAGCAGCCAGACCTACACGATGTTCCTGCAGGATTTCCAAATCCAGTGGGGCGAGGGCGACAGCGATTACGGCACCTGCCTGAACGCAGTGGATGATACCATGATGCCGTATGCTTATGAGCTGACCCCCGGCCAGGAGCGCAGCGACTGGCTGATGGCTGAAATCCCCGATGGCAGCACCAGCTGCACCATTGCGTATCAGGAATACAAGACCGATGGCAGCAAAGGCGATGCCTACTTTGTGGAGGCAGCTCTGTGAGCCAGCAGTCGCGCATTCTTGCAGGGGTGTTTTGCTCCGGTATGGCGGCGGCGTTGATTGCTATGGCGGCACTGCAACTGCCCAACTGGCTGCAGCAGCGCAAGATGGTGAGCGAGAGCCCGCCGGTGGTGCAGACTGCAGAACCAGAGCAGACGCCGGAGCCGCAGGTTACCGCGGCCCCCACCGTGCAGCCCGCCGTTACCCCGGAACCGCGGAATTTTACCGCACTGCTGAAGCGTAACCCCGAAGTGATCGGCTGGATCAAGATCGATGATACCGATGTTGACCTGCCGGTGATGCAAAGAGAAGGGGACAACAGCTACTACTTAAAGCACGACCTGGATGGCAACTGGGATGACCTGGGCCTGCCGTACCTGGATTATGAGTGCGATATCCAGCAAAGCCGCCATTTGATCCTGTACGGCCACAACATGGGCGTGGGGGATACGGTGCGGTTTTCCAGCCTGCAAAATTACCGCGAGCCAGAATATTATCAGGAACACCCGGTCATTGAGCTGGACAGCCTGAACGGTGGCCAGTACTACAAGATCGTGGCAGTTTATGCAATTACCACGCGCGAAAGCGATGGCGATGTGTTCCACTTTAACCAGTATGTGAACTTTGCCGATGATGCGGCAGAGCAGGAATACCTGGATGAAGTGGCCAAGCGCGCGTTTTATACCACGGGCGATTATGCCCGCGCAGACGAACGGCTTTTGACATTGTGTACCTGTACCTATGAAATGTCGGATGCCCGTCTGCTGATTATGGCACGCCCGCTGCGGGACGGGGAAACGCTGACGGCGGATGAAGTTACCGTCAATCCGGACCCGCTGCTTCCAGCCCGCTGGCCGGCCGGGGCGTAAAATCTTTATTTGAATTCTGGGCACAAAGGCAACAGCAATCCGTACCTTTGCGTTTGGGATATAATTTTGGAAAGGGAGTAAAAATTATGCAAAAGACGAGCAGGTTTTCGCGTCTGCTTACGCTGGTTACGGCTGTTGCCTTGGCAGTTTGTCTGCCTGTATCGGCGTATGCAGAAACCGAGACCACCGAGGAAGCTGCTGCACCCGCAGTAGTGGAGGAGGCTGCACAGGACAACACCGCTGACGAAGCTGCAAGCGAAGACAGCGCTTCCTGTGTGCGCGTGGTGGATGTTACCATTTTTATGGACACCACCAAGGGCCATTTCGAGAGCGATCCCGACAATGTTGCCCTGAATTATCTGAACCGTGCCGAGTTTGAGGAGACTCCGATCACTCTGCCCACCGTTATCGCAAACGAGGGCTGGGAGTTCAAGGGCTGGGACGTTTGGGGCAAAGAGCACTTTGTCCTGGGTGCCGATGCTACTGAGCTGGGCACCAGCGGCCTTGGTGCATTCCCGGTTGGCAGCCTGGTAGGCGGTATCTACCTGTACCCCATCTTTATGGAAGCTCCGAAGCCGGTTGAGCCTACTCCGACCACTCCGGTC
>UMHL01059023.1_pt1 | contig 36997 bp, 33 predicted proteins | sample 1965551 | NCBI WGS metagenome assembly UMHL01 (sample SAMEA4836100, study PRJEB28245) | human gut metagenome | biome: gut microbiome; material: fecal sample | place: Denmark | collected 2008 | reverse complement strand
CCGTTTCAGAATGGTTAGCCACTATTTCAGAGAGTTTGATTATTTTCTTCTTTCTAGTCAAGATCTTGTCCTATAAAACCATGGCACGATCTAAAAAGATAATTGGAACAGTAGTTTTTTGTTGCTTGCAATGCACTTCTTCTTTAATATTGGATCAATTTTTTGTGTTTGAAGGACTTTATGTCATTATCACAATTTTTATTTATCTTCTTTTCTGTTGGATAATGTTAGAAAAGCCTATATGGCTTCAGACAATTGTTATACTTCTTGTATTTGCCTGTTTGTTCACAATCAATATTGCAACAATGTTAATCACAAGCTTACTTACCCATAGTACTTCGGCAGATGTGCTACTTCTTCGAAATCCAGTTCGTATTTTGCTTCTATTTATCACAAAAGCCATGCTGATTTTTACATTGATTATCCTTACTACCATCTTTGAAAAGAAGAAGGTAATATTTCATGTATCTCAATGTATTATTATGACAGCTGTGCTCTTAACTACTCTTTTCTCAGGTGCTGTTATGGAAAAAATTGTAATTGACACAGATATAGCAAGCTGGGAAGTTTCTGCAATTGTAATATGTATGATTGCAATCAACATTTTGTTGTTTTTTGTGCTTTATCTTACTTCCTCCAGAAATCGTGTAGAAAACAATCAGGCACTATTGAAATTACAAATTGCAAACGAACAGCAAAAACTTCAGGATTCCATTCGTTGGAATACAGAAGTAAATACACTGCGTCATGATTTGAAAAATCACTTGCTTTGCATTTCGGAATATATTCGTTTACAACAGACAGATACAGCTATGGAATATATTGAGAAATTAACCGGTCAGGTGAAAAAAGAACTGCCGTATCATATGATGACGAATTCTGTTGCAGTCAATGCTATTTTAGATTTGAAAAAACTTGTGTGTGACGAAAATCAAATTGACATAAAATATTTTGTGCTGGAAGAATTGCCGAAAATAGATGAAACTGATTTGTGTGTAATATTAGCTAATTTACTGGATAATGCAATGGAGGCTGCATCCAAAGAAGAAAAGCGGCAGATTCGTCTTTCCATGGAAATCATCGGCAACTATTTTCGGGTTGTTGTTCAGAATCAAATTGCAGAGTCAGTATTAAAAAACAACAAGGAACTAGGAACCACTAAGAAAAATCGAAAAATCCATGGATTTGGGTTGCAAAGTGTAGAAGATGCTGTTGAAAGAAACGATGGGATGAGCAATTTCTCTGAGGAAAATGGTTGGTTTGTTGCAGATGTTATGTTAAAAATCCACGAATCGTAAAACAAAATAGAATGGTTTTTGATCCGCCTTATCGAAAAAATAAGGCGGATTTTTTTGCTTTTTGACCGATTACGTCGTAAAACATACCGATTACGTCATAAGTATTGTATTTTTCATTTTAATCAATATAATGAAATTAAGGGAAACGAAAGGAGGGGTTGCATATGATTTCATTTTTATCCAGGTCAGTTGTACGGAGTTTGATTAAAAATGATATGATTGAAATGGAAAAGGCAGAAGTTTATCAATATGGATTTGAAATTCTGTTTTCTTCTATTACCACTTTTCTGATTGCAGTACTATCTGGCGTTTTACTGCATTGTTTTACTGCAGCAATGCTTTTTTTCATTATATTTGCAACGTTTCGGCAAATATGCGGAGGATATCATGCAAATCATTATTGGAGCTGCAATTTACTGTTCCTTTTGGTAATCAATGCGGTATTGGTTGTATATCGTTTCTTTCCTACTGACAGTTTCACGACAATGCACTATATTTTTCTGACAGTTTCGCTGTTAATTATCTGTGCCTACGCACCGGTTGAAAATGAAAACAAACCGCTCAGTGCAGAACAGGTACTTCTATTTCGTAAAATCAGCAGAATCATTGCAATATTACTAACGATGATTTCCTGCTTGATTGATATATTTCATAATCCCTATGTAAAATTGATTGATAGTACGCTTTTGGCAATTTCTGTTTCAATTTTAGTTGTGGGATTGAAAGAAAGGAGAGAGTATAATGAAAAGTGCAAAGAAGGGTATTCTGAAAGCTGTTGCAAAAGTCGGTGCGAAAAGTGCTGAGTTCGGAGCAAGCTCTGCATCAATTTTTGGTTTCCACCAGCCGAAAGAGCCGAAGGCTCTGCAGAATCTGAAGAAGTAATCTGGTTGTAAGATTACAAAGAAATCCAAACGCAGCGGCACACGTAAGTGTGCTGTTGTAATCTAAAAAAGGAGTTTTTTATCATGAAACAGACAAAGAAGATTATTGCTGCTCTGGCAGCAGCCACAATGGTAGCCTCTTGCGCAGGCGTTGTTGCAAGCGCAGCTGAGGCAGTAAACGCAGTCAACGTATCCTACAGCACTGTAGCAGAAACATTCACCGCCGCTGACGGCACAGTTATTCCGGCAGGTGCAACCGCAGTGACATTGTCCATCGAGAACAACACCGGTTTCTCAGCATCTGACATTACACTGAGTGCAACTGCAGATCTGCTGGGTACAGACGGTTTGGTTACCGCAACAAACGGCAGTGCTTATGGTAATGCTACTGTATCAGCTGCACAAAACGGCAGCAAGGTTGTTATCACCAGTGCATCTCTGGACGATTCCAAGAACGACGGCACTCTGGTAACCTTCTATACTACCAGTGACGCAGAAGTAACCGTAGAAGACGCTGCATTCAAGTCTGCAAAGCAGATGGAAGATGCAAGTGCAATTGCTGTATGCTCTAGCGATGATTACTACCGCATCGGTGACTTGAATAATGATGACAACATTGACTCAACAGATATGTATTATCAGTTGAATGCATATCGAATTGCAGAAAATGATCCTTCCTTAATCACGGTAGAAAGAAAAGGTCTTACTTATGCAGGTTTGTCTACTATTGTTGCAAATAAACACAAGGCGAAATATGGTCTGATAGAAGATGCCTATGCTATGGCAGGCGATGGCAATAATGACAGGGTGATCGCGTACGACAAAGAACAACTTATCATTTCGGACGTAGACAATCTGGCTTACTATGTTGCACGCCGTGGTGCAGGTTATACTACAGATCTGAACAGATACGATTTCCACTACGGTGAATACGTATTTCTTTGATCGTAAAAAGGTGGTGACGTTATGAAAAAACAAATCGCAACACTCTTAGCCCTGTCCACTGCCGCAGCGTGCATACTGATCTATCAGCCGACAGCAGTCGGAGCAGAAGAATACTCTGTTCTGGACAATACGGATAAGCTGGTACAGGAGGCACTGGAAGACAACACGGACGAGCTGGGAGATGCACTTTATGATTCGGTGACAGAGGGAGAAGTTCCGCTTTACGAAGCGGATGCATCATCGACACAAAGTGAATTAGAAAAGGCTGCGATCGAGAAGGGAATGTACAAAGATACTTTTTCATTTGCAAATCACTTATGTACCTTATCACAAGAAGATTTTGCAAAAAGAGTATATGAGCCGGTAAGAGCTAATATGACGGATTCGGAAATAGATTTAGGCTATGAAGCAGATATTTCTCGTGTAGCTTATAAGGGTGGACTTTGCTTTGGTATGACTGCCATTTCGGTGTTGGTCCACAATGGCGAACTGACACCGGGAGATTTGCAAGAGGGTGCAGAAACGTTATACGACGTGACACTGACCGATGATGTGGATGCGTTGATTGCTTATTACAACTCTCTGCAGCTATATACAGAGGTGGAACTTGCAGTTATTACAGCACCTGCAATGCTGACCAAAGAAGAGCATACGGATATGTTTCTGGATTGTGCAGCACGCTGCAAGGAAAAAGGCACTTACTTTATGGCGGGTATTGCCACCAAAAAAGGCGGCACGCACGCTGTGGTTGGTATGGATGAACTGTCCGGCAACTGGACATTTGATGGTATCAGTTATGATACCTGCATTATCACCTACGACAGCAACTGTGTAAAACCAGGTACAGAAACATCGGCTTTTAAGGATGATGCCTGCATCTATATCAATTCAGAAACTAAACAGTTCTGCATCCCGGCATATGAAGCCTCTACGGAAAATGGTGATGTCTTACTGTATGCGACAGATGATGACTCCCTGCTGACCTATAAGGCACCGATCCGTGGTACTACAAAAACCAATACTGATGTTTCAGAAACTGTGAAATTGAAATTTCATAATGGTGGAAAAGATCAGATGCAGTTAAGTTCTACCACAAAGGACGGACAGACGTACGACTTTTGGAAACTAAGCAAGGTCAATTACGGAGATTATATTTTCTTTGGAAAAGGCTCTTCTTTCCATCTGGAAAAAAATGAACGTGCACCGGAATTTGCCTTTAGCATTAAGGGTGAAGGATATCGCCTCAGAATAGAACAGTCAGGATATCAAAATCCAAATGATCCTAAACTATATGATGTTGGCACAAAGTGCAAAATGGATTTTTCTAAAGACAGTGTAGCTTATACCAATACAGATACTCAAAAAATCACAGTATCATATATTTTCACATACGATGAAGGCGGTTACAAATTCGCACCAGTAGCCAGCAGTACCATTGTTATCGATGTCCCACCGAATCAAACGATAACGGTTTCAAAACAGGATACCGGATTTGCAATTACCGGCGATGGAGAAGTACTTGTACAGGCAATTCCAACTGCTGCACAAAAAGAGCAGGATGCATTCGATGGCAGCTATGAAGAATACCTCGACTGGTTTGGAAGTTATTTTATCAACTTTGTTCGATCGAAAGATGTTCTGCTGCAATTCAATACTGAAAAGGAATGCAGTGAACTGGTATACGACTTTGACGGCGACGGTGTGTTTGACGATGCTCCTATGCTCGGCGATGCAGACGGAAATGGAAAGCCGTATGAGCCAAATGACATTTACTGGACTGCACTGCATATTGCTAAGAAGGCAGTTATAGGTCACGGTTCAAGAAGATATTACCAAGGCAATGTCCCCAATATTGAAGCTGACACAGACAACAACGGTAAAATTGATACAAATGACTTGTTCGACATTGTGTACGAGTGTGCTCTGCGTGGAGCCGGACTGAAAAAATAGAGATAGTTCTGTTCTTGAAAATGAAAAAGTGACTTTTGCTTTGCTGATTTATCAGGAGAGCAAAAGAAAGGAGACAACTTAAAAATCATTACATATCCGAAAGGGAGGTACTACTTATGAAGTCTGTAAAAAAAATTATTGCTGCTTTATCTGCAGCCACAATGGTATCTGCTTGCGCAGGCGTTGTTGCAAGTGCAGATGAAGCAGTAAACGCAGTCAACGTATCCTACAGCACTGTAGCAGAAACATTCACCGCCGCTGACGGCACAGTTGTTCCGGCAGGTGCAACCGCAGTGACACTGTCCATCGAGAACAACACTGGTTTCTCAGCATCTGACATCACGCTGAACGCAACCGCAGACCTGTTGGCTGTGGACGGTATGGTTGCCGCAACAAACGGCAGTGCTTATGGTGATGCTATCGTATCTGCTGCACAGAATGGCAGCAAGGTTGTTATCACCAGTGCATCTCTGGACGATTCCAAGGATGACGGCACTCTGGTAACCTTCTATACTACCAGTGACGCAGAAGTAACCGTAGAAGATGCCTCGTTCGAATCTGTAAAGAACAATGAGATCAGCTGCTATACCAGTCAGCAGTATGATTTTTACGTAATTGGCGATTTGAACAGCGATGAACAGGTCAACTCCAAGGATGCTGCGATCATGCTGTCTGCATACAATATCGCCGAGGCTGACGGCAGCCTGCTGACAACAGCAAACGGAAAAGCTCTGATGGTTTCTATTGCGAAGATGAATCCGGCAAAATATAAACTGGACTCCGCAAAAAAAGTAGAGGCAGCAGATGGAAACAAGGACGGCAGAATCATGAACTGCGATGATGTAAATTATTCTGATGTAAAGCAACTTCTGAACTACGCCGCAGCTACTGGTGCAGGTTTGACTTACGATGTAGCAGGCTGGCATTACGGTGAGTATGTGGGATACGTGAAGTAAGCCTATATTTTACAAACTTATGCCATGTTAGACAGATGAATCATTATGATAGAAGGACAAGTTCGTTTTTTCAATTCGAGGTTGTCCTTTTGTGGTATTTTGAGGTTTATGGAGAATAAGGAGGATGTTGTATGTCTTTAGAAATATATCAAGCAATTGTTGATACTGCTTCAGCAGTAGGAAGTCTAGTGGCAGTCTGTTTAGCGTATAAAGCTTTTGACGTTTCCAGAAATATATCCGATCATGAGCAAGATAATGAACGAACTCGCCTGACAATAGATGCACTAAACAAGCTGCAAGATGAGGTCCTGAGCAAAATATATTGTCCTGAACTCTATGAAATCAAATCAGATCTACAAGAAAAAGAATATAAAATCATGCTCTCTAAATTCGAATTTTTTGCAGTTGCTGTAAAAAATAAGGTTTATAGCGAGGAACTGGTAATCAAATGTGCCAGTGAATCAATTTTCTGGACGTTTAGCAAGCTGTTCCCGTTCATGATCGGAAAGCTAAGACAAGCAGATGATCGCTTTTCTGCATCTCTATGGCTCGCCGAAAGGTGCATTCAAGGGAATGCTAAAAAACAAAAAAAATTCCAGGAAATGATGTCCAAAGTCGCATTGCAAACTCATTCAGAAGCATATTGAAATATAGCGTATTTGGAATCCCATTCTCTCATAAAACAGCACGCCAAGAACCCACTATTTATGGTTTTGGCGTGCTTGTTTTGTTATATAAAGTCTTCCTCCGCAAGTAATTCAGCCTGTGCAATGTTCCCTCTAGTCCACCACATATTTCGTAAGTTTGCCTTATTTACATAGATTCTCTTGAATTTAGTACTGCTGTCGTCCAAAAGCATATACCCCCTTTCTTTCTCTTTCTTTTACTTTCTTTCGTTTCTTTCACAAATATAGCATAAGAAATAGAAAAAGTCAAGCATTTCCCCAGCAGTCAATCTTACGATTTCACGCTGGAATCGATTCTATGCAGAAAAAAGCATCATGACACCAGCCGCTCACAATGCCTGCTCAAAAATTTTTGATGTGTTCCACCTTTATACGAACAACTCAACAACTAACACATAACTAACAAGGTGCAAAAAGTCCCCTAAAATCCGATATTTTTGTTTCTCAAAGAGATAAGGAAACATCGATTTTTTATCGATATTGCGTTATTTCTTTTGCTTCAGAAGTCTATTTGGACAACTTCTGGACAACTAAAAAGTATTTTAAAATCGCTCTGTGTTTTGCAGAGCGATTTTTTTATGTTGCTGTAACTCGTATTTTTATTCAGTCAGCTTCTTCTCAATAGAATCTGCCAACACTTTTCGTGTACTGCTAAGCACATCAGCATAAATATCAGCTGTGACATTGATGTCGCAATGCCCTAAATGGTCACTGATGATTTTGAGATCTACGCCCATATTCAAAAGTATCGTAGCATTACGCTTTCCATTATTTTAACATGTTTTCTCCAAAAAAGCAAGTTCCGCACCCCATCCCCTACAAAATTTTCAAAAAAACATGGACAACACCGGAAAACTGTGCTATAATAAGAAGTAGAGCCTTCGGGCACATAAATGTTAAGGAGGACCTTGTATGTCAAAAAAGCCGTATTATATCACGACACCGATTTACTATCCGTCGGGAAATCCCCATATCGGGCACTGCTATACAACAGTTGCCTGCGATTCTATCGCACGGTACAGACGAATGCAGGGCTATGATGTGATCTTCCTCACCGGAACTGATGAACACGGTCTGAAAATCGAACAGAAAGCGGCTGCAAAGGGTATCACGCCGAAAGAATATGTAGATGAGATCGTCAAGACCTTCAAGGCACTGTGGGAAAAAATGCACGTCAGCTATGACCGCTATATCCGCACCACCGATGACTACCACATAGAAACCGTACAGAAGATCTTCAAGCGTCTGTACGATCTGGGATACATCTATAAGGGTGAATATAAGGGCAAGTACTGCACCCCCTGTGAAAGCTTCTGGACCGAGTCCCAGCTGGACGAAAACGGCTGCTGTCCGGAGTGTCACCGCGAAGTCGTCGAGGCAAAGGAAGAAGCCTACTTCATGAAAATGGCTCCCTTTGCAGAGCGTATCAAAAAGTTGCTGCTGGAAACCGACTATCTCCAGCCCAAGACCCGTGCAGTGGAACTGGTCAACAACTTCATCAAGCCGGGGCTGGAAGACCTCTGCGTTTCCCGCACCTCTTTCACATGGGGCATTCCGGTCACTTTCGATCCGAAGCACGTGGTCTATGTCTGGGTAGACGCTCTGTCCAACTATATCAGTGCACTGGGCTATGAAAACAACGCCTACCACGATTTCGACAAGTACTGGCCGGCAGATGTGCACATGGTTGCCAAAGACATCATGCGGTTCCATGCCATTACCTGGCCGGCAATGCTGATGGCTCTGGATCTGCCGCTGCCGAAGCATCTGGCAGTTCACGGCTGGATCACTTTCAACGGACAGAAAATGTCCAAGTCGCTGGGCAACGTGGTAGACCCGTTCCTGCTGGCTGACCGCTACGGAGCAGATGCAATCCGCTACCATATCCTGCGGGAAATGGCTCTGGGTGCAGACAGTTCATTCTCCAACGAGATCATGATCAACCGCATCAACTCCGATCTGGCAAACGGTCTGGGCAATCTGGTTTCCCGTACCGTGGCAATGGTGGACAAGTACTTCGGCGGCACTCTGCCGACCGAACGCCAGTCCGGCGAATTTGACGAGGAACTCATCGCCGCAGCCACCGGTCTGACTGCAAAGCTGGAGGGTCTGCTGGATCAGACGCAGCTGAACCACATGCTGGCAGAGATTTTCCAGGTGGTTTCCCGTGCCAACAAGTACATCGACGAAACCGCACCGTGGATTCTGGCAAGAGAGGAATCAAACCGCACCCGTCTGGCAACGGTGCTGTACAACCTGCTGGAAACCATTCGTATCATCACCGTTCCGCTGAGTGCATTCATGCCGGAAACCATGCCGAAGATCTGGGAGCAGATCGGGGCATCGGAAGCCGACGTGGCATACAGCACCGCTGCGGTATTCGGCACACTGCCGGCAAATGTGACCGTGCACAAGGGTGACATCATCTTCCCGCGTATCGACGTGGAAAAGGAGATCGACGAACTGAACCAGCTGATTCTGGCAGCACAGCCCAAGGAAGAACCGCAGGAGCCGGAATTCACACCCCAGCCGCTGGCAGAGGAGATCGACATCGACACCTTTGGCAAGACCGATCTGCGTGTGGCAAAGGTGCTGGAATGCGAAAAGGTAAAGAAGTCCAAGAAGCTGCTGAAGCTTCAGCTGGACGACGGCATGGGCGGCAGACAGGTGGTTTCGGGCATTGCATCGTGGTACAAGCCGGAAGACCTGATCGGCAAGAAGATCGTTCTGGTGGCAAACCTGAAGCCGGCAAAGCTGTGCGGCGTGGAAAGCTGCGGCATGATCTGTGCGGCAGATATGCCCAACGGTGATGTCAAGGTGATCTTCCCTGACGAAAGCCTGCCGGTAGGCTCGAAGATCCGCTAAAACAAAATCAAAATCGTATCAAAGAAGCCGTACCTCGGAGTGGAACATTTCCGAGGTACGGCTTTTCTGTTGGGCTGGGTATATCGGCACGAAAATCAATTCTATTGGATACTTGAGGGGGAATACCCCTCCACCAGCTTCGCTGGTCCCCCTCCCCTTTCAGAGGAGGCTTATTCGGCTCCCCTGAAAGGGGAGCTGGCAGCCGTAAGGCTGACTGAGGGGTTATCTGTAATTCTTCTAAAAATCAACTTTCATGCTTTTCAAGAGGGACTTTCTAAGAAACTCACGCCACCAGCTTCTGCCGGAGCAGTGCCAAGTCGAAGCCGTTGACAGTGCCGTCTGCGTTGAGGTCAGCAGTCTGCCACTGGGTTTGTGTCAGGGTGCGTTCCTGTAGGAGGTATCGCTGGAGTAGAACGGCATCGGCGGTGGTGAGGGTGTTGTCGGAGTTGAGGTCGCCATAAACAATGGGTTTATAATCATCTAATCTCCATATCTGAAATTTTTGTGCAGTTGTTCCATTCCAATCATATATTTGAACATTTGCACCGTCACTTACAGAACCACTTGTAATATCTAAAACACAACTTGAATTCTTTGGTTTCAAAATGTAAGCTCCAGACTCTCCATAAATATACCACTTTTGAAAATCATTTCCGTTGTCAGAATTAACATAAACATTTCCGCTTTTATCATCCCAATCTATGACCTTTCCTGTCTTGCAATTCACAATTTTATAACTACCATCATCATTGCGAATAAATTTCCAAACTTGCTCTGCATATGCTGTTTCATTTCTCATAAGAACATTATCATTATTCTCATTTGTTATGTGTTTCCAAGCATATACATTAATTAAATACGCATAAAAATTTGTTCCGACATTTTGAATCAAACCTAGATTGGTCCATGTATCTAATTTCCATATCTGAAATTTCTGTGCAGTTGTTCCATTCCATTCAAACATTCCCACATTTGCACCATCTTCAACGGAACCACCTGAAATATCCATTACATTATCAGAATTCCTTGGCTTAAAAAAATATGCCCCTGATTCCCCGTAAATATACCAACTCTGATAGTCATTTCCACAATCTGGGCTTACATACACATTATTATCTGAACCACCTCTATCTAAAGCGTATCCAGTTTTACAATTTATAATCTTATAACTTCCATCTGCATTTTTAGTAAATCTCCAAATCTGCTCGGCATAACCATTTTCATTATGCATAATCACATTGTTAGTCGATTCATTTGTAATATGTTTCCATGCCTCTGTATTGATGATATAGGCACAGAAATCAGTTCCCACATCTGCAAGTGAATACTCATCATACCATTTCGTTGGTACTGGGTCAGGATTCGGATTCACCCCCGAAAAGAACAGCTTCGCCTCTAATCTTCTTCTATTTTTCAAAGCGGAATCCACTTTTCCCGTTGCAGAGTTGGTTACAACATAGCTTTCAAATGCAGATGCAGCGGCAGCCTGCGACATTTCTCCACGCAGATATTTTACCAGCGGAGAATTTTTAATCATAGACGTTCCGCCGCCAGTGTTGTACGTAAAGCTGACCAGTGCATCAAATTGATTCTGATTCATCTGCAATCCGGAAGTCTGCCGTCTGACATTGGGGATATATGATGACACGATCTCCTGACGCATTGCCACTTCGGCAGCAGCCTTTGTAATGCTGTGCAGTCCGCTGGCATGTGCCTTTGTGCCGCATTTCGTACCGTATCCTATCGAAGATTGTGCACCGTCATAATAACACTTGGCACTGAATCCCTCTCTGGCTTTGATAAAATCAATACCGTTCTGGCTAATCGTCAATTCGGCAGAAGTTGCCGCACTCACCGGCAGCCCCGCACACATTCCCATGCCCAGCACGACCGCAATACAAGCCGCGAGCCACTGGACAAGCCATTTTCTTCTGCATGTTTTCATTTGTACCAACTCCTTCAATTTTAAAGTAGTCACATCTGACTTCTTTTTATCTATTATAATCCATTTAGATTGAAAAGTCAATATCTTTTAGTCATTTATGATAAAATAAATGCAAAAAGGAGTGGCACAAATGGCTTTTTATCAGCGAATCCGCGACTTGCGGGAAGATGCAGACAAAACACAAACTGAAATTGCAGCATATCTGGGAACAACTGCCCAGTATTATGGCAAATATGAAAAGGGAGAACGAGAACTTCCCTTTTCCCGTGCCGTCCTGCTGGCGAATTTCTACGATGTCAGTCTGGACTATCTCGCCGGACGCACCAATCTCCCGAAAAATCCCCACGGGATCACCATTGCAGACGATGCCCTGCTGGTGCTGCAAAAATACACCGCCCTCACCGAACGCAACAAGGGCAGGCTGGAGCAGTTTCTCGACACCCTCTCCGAACAACAGGCTCAGCAAAAAGAAACACGATCGTCCGTGTGAAATAGCAAAAAGCGTACCGTCCCAGACGATACGCTTTTTTTCATTTCGCATAAGCACTGCATAATGTCACGCTGCCGGAAAAATCGGCATATTCCACCGAAAGATACCAGTCGCCGCCGCTGCCGGTGATCTCCTGTGAGATGTTCCCGTTTGCATCGGGTGTGAGCCACAGTTCGTCGCTGCCGTTTTTCACGATCAGCTGCACAAAGCCGGACTGGCAGGCAACCGAGCCCGTGACTTGCAGCCGCCTTGCCTGCAAGCTGCACCCGCCGAAAACCACATCTTTTCCCCGTGCCTGCCGACATGTGGCGGCATAGGCTCCGGTGTAGTTGTCGCTCCCGCAGGTTCGCGTGCCAATGAGCTTGTGCTCCGAGGTACGTGCCAGCGAGCCCATGGAGGACACCACCTTTTCATAGCCGTGCAGCAGGTCCGCTTTCCCGCCGCAGCCCACGCTGCAAACCAGTGTCAACAGCAGCGGCAGCACCCAGATTTTCCGCAGTTTCATTCTGCATTGCCCCTTTCCAACAGCCAGTTCATGATTTTCCACACCGCACCGGCAATTCCCAGAAATACCGCCAGCGGCACGGCTACGACTGCCAGCAGCATCAGCCCCACAGCCAGCACTGCCCCGCGGTAAATTCGCTGCCGCATCATTTTACCAGCTGGTAGTAGCTGCGGGAAGTTGCCTTGTACATAACCACATACAGCACTGCAAACACCAGATAGCTGCCCCCAGTCACGCCCACCAGCAGCGGCGTATTCGACAGCCCGAACATCATCAGCAGCTTCCGGAGCAGCGGGAACGCAAAGCACAGGTGCACACCCGATGCCAGCAGCGGTGCGGCAAAGACTGTCAGGATCTGGGAGTTGATGCTCTTTTTGATCTCCTTTCGGGTCATGCCCACCTTTTGCAGAATCTCGAACCGTGCTGCATCTTCGTATCCCTCGGAGATCTGCTTGTAGTACATAATCAACACCGTGCCGAACAGGAATACCACGCTCAACAAAATGCCCAGATACAGCAGCCCGCCGAACAGGGAGTAGAAGCTGTACCGCTGCATCTCCAAACTTTTGACTTCGTAAAAATATTCCTGATGTGTCTGTGCGTCGTCGGCAAACTGCTGCTCCAATTGTTTTTCCAGTTCCATCTGTGTGTCCGCGTTGCAGTCCAGATCAAATCCCAGCCAGGTCTGATAACTGGACGCCATTTTTTCGCCGTAGACAGAATACTGGTACTCGTAGAGCCGGCTCATAGTTTCGCCGTCCGGAACCACCAGGTACATGGTCGGATAGGTCGCAATGGCATTGTCACCGATTTCAAGAAAGTCAGGAACCTGCTTCTTGATATGAAATTGGAACTGGTCATCGATATTCAGGGCATCTCCGCTGAACGTTCCGCGAAACATACACAGCAGCACTTCATTTTCGCCCAGTGTTTCTGTTGTGCCGGTGATTTTTTCGTAGGTGTCCAGTGTCACAATATTCAGCATGACCAGTTTGTCGATGCTCTCCGCATACTGAGTGCCGCTGACTTCCGTATACTGTTTTACCGAGAGATTGCTGCCCTGCCTTAACGCCGCGAAATTCAGATTGTTGTAGGCGAGTTCATTCTTTCTGGTCTGATGCGATGTCTGCAATACAGCATCGACCTGCTGTTCGATGTAAGATGACGCCGCAACACTCTGGTCGTAGTCCTTAGTGAAAACGCCGACTTCCAGATCTCTGGGATAGCGGGTGTGCAGGCTGGCATCTTCGCCGATCCGCAGACAGAGAGAGGACGAGATCATCACCAGCACGCCGGTGGAGAGGATACAAATGGAAGCCAGACTGGCACCGTTCCGCTTCATGCGATAGGACATAGAGGAAACGGAAACGAAATGGTTCAGTTTATAGTAGTACTTTTTGTTTTTCTGGAGCAGCTTGCACAGTGCCACAGAGCCGCAGATGAACAGCAGGTAAGAAGCGATAATGACCAGCACAATGGCAATAAACAGCACCAGCAGTGCCTGTATGGGATCTTTTGTGGTCAACGCCAGATAATACGCGGTACCCAGCAATAACATGCCCAGCAGTGCCAGTATCCAGCGTGCCTTCGGCGGCTTTTCGCCGGTCTTTTCCCCGTGGAGCAGTTCTATTGGCTTTGCCACACGGATCTGTCCCAGCGAATACAGCAGGATCAGCACAAAAGACAGGGCTGTCAGAAACAGGGTATTTCGCACCGCAGAAGGTTCAATGACAAATGCCAGAGAAGCCTGATTGGACAGCATTTTCGCCGCACAGAGTTCCGCCAGCTTGGACAGGAGAATGCCCATGCCCAGACCGCCGACAATGGAAACGGCAAACAGCATGAGATTCTGCCACAGGAGCACGCGGGCAATATTGCCCTTTCCCATGCCCAGAATATTATACAGTCCGAACTCCGTTTTCCGGCGACGCATGAGGAACGAATTCATGTAGAACAGAAAGATGACAACAAAAAATGCCACCACCGGTACACCCCATGACAAGATCAGCTGCATATCACCGCCGCCACGCATCTGTTTGACGGATTTGTTGTAGGTGAGATAGGACACGATGTAAAACATCATGACCAGTCCGATGCTGGTCAGCAGGAACGGCACATAGGTTTTCTTGTTCTTGATAATGCCGTGCCATGCCAATTTGGGATAGAGATGCATGTTCATCGTGCCTCACCTCCGGTAGTCAGCAATGTCAGAGTGTCCGAAATCCGCTGATAGAACTGTTCGTTGGTGTCGTTCCCCCGATACAGCTGGTGGAACACTTCGCCGTCCTTGATAAACATTACCCGTCCGGCACTTGCCGCCGCCTTGGTGGAGTGGGTCACCATGACAATGGTCTGTCCCGACTGGTGGATCGCCGAAAACAGTGCCAGCAGTTCATCAGAGGAACGGGAGTCCAGTGCACCGGTAGGCTCATCTGCCAGAATCAGCCGCGGGTTGGTGATCAGGGCACGAGCCACGGCGGCACGCTGTTTCTGTCCGCCGGAAACCTCATAGGGGAATTTTTTCAGCAGCTGGGTGATGCCCAGCTGTTTCGCAATAGGTTCCAGCCGCCGCTGCATCTCCGCATAGGGCGTTCCCACCAGCACCAGCGGCAAATAGATGTTGTCCTCCAGTGAAAAGGTGTCCAGCAGGTTGAAGTCCTGAAAGACAAACCCTAGATGATCCCGCCGGAATGCGGCGATACGGGATTCCTTGATCTGTGTCAGGTCGTTTCCGTCCAGCTGCACCATACCGCTGGTAGGCTTGTCCAGTGCCGCCAGAATGTTCAGCAGCGTGGTTTTTCCGGAACCGGATTCCCCCATGATCGCTGTATATTCTCCCTGCTCCACCGTAAAGGAAACGTCCCGCAGAGCCTCGACCTGATTGCCGCCGAAACGAGTGGTGTAAACCTTTTTCAAATGTGCTACTTCCAGCATTGCCATTGCAATGACCTCCTTCATCTTTGCGTATATGGGAAACACACAAGCCTTGTGTGTTGCCCGTTTTGTTGACTACTACAGTATACCACAAACGGGAAATGCTTCGCCATCGATTCGGCTTACATTTCCCGCTTTCTTTCTTACATTTTTGTCACATCACTCAATGCCACGTGTTTCCCGAAACATGCCGATGCGAATGGTGGTGCCTTGCTCTGCCTGCGACTCCGCTGTAATGGTATGGTTCAGGTTCCGGCAGATTCGCCGGCAGAGATACAGCCCGATGCCGCTTGCCTTTTTATCCGTTCTGCCGTTGCAGCCTGTAAAGCCCTTTTCAAAAATACGGGGCAGATCCTCCGCCGCAATGCCGATTCCCGTATCCCGAATGCACAGCGTTTTCGGTTCCTCCAGAAAAATCGAAACCGTCCCGCCGGAGGGAGTATATTTCAACGCATTGGAGAGCACCTGCTCCAGCACGAACAGCAGCCACTTTTCATCAGTCAGCACCTGACAATCCAGCGGCTCATATTCCAGCCGAATCTTCCGGTGGATAAACTGGGCGGAAAACCGCCGCACTGCCTGCCGGACGATACTGTCCAGATCACACTGCACAAAGAGATAATCCGTGGAATCCGAATCCAGCCGCAGATAACACAGCACCATTTCCACATACTGTTCGATTCGCTGTAGATCTTCCAGCAGCATGTGATTTTCCGGCGTGTCCGCCGCCTGTAGGTGCAGCCGCATGGCAGCGATCGGCGTTTTCATCTGGTGCGTCCACGCCGTGTAATATTCCATCATGTCGCTGTACCGCACCCGCCATTCCTGTGTCAGTTCCTGCTGCTTCTGGTACAGCAGTTCCACCAGTTCCTGATACGCCTGTTCTGACGCGTCCTCCGGCGGCGGGAGATGCCGGGTGGTAATGACGATCTCCTGCTGCATCTGCCGGAGTGTGCGGCACTTCTGGTAATACTTCCGGAAACGCACCAAAAACCAGAACAAATACAGCACCGCCGACAGCACACCGCCGTACAGCACGGCTTCCGCCGGCAGGTCGTACAGAGAAAATACCAGCACAAAAATGCCGCAGCATGCCAGAAATATCCCGATACCGCCCAGATGCCGGCGGAGATAATCCCCGAAAATTTTCATGCCGTCCTCCTATTCCACCAGATACCCCATGCCCACTTTGGTACGGATAAAGTCGTGCAGCCCTGCCTTGTCCAGCTTTTTCCGCAGCCGGTTCACGTTGACAGTCAGGGTGTTCTCGTCCACAAAACTGTCCGTTGCCCAGAGCCGTTCCATTAAGGTTTCCCGACTGACGACCTTGCCCTTCTGTTCCAGCAGAGCCTGTAGGATCCGGTACTCGTTCTTAGTCAGGTCAATGCGTTCTCCGTGATAGGTCAGCACGGCATCTGCGGTGTTGAGGATCGCGTCCCGATGTTCCAACAGAGCCGTCTGCCCGCCGAAGTCGTAGGTTCGCCGGAGCAGTGCCTGTATCTTTGCCAGCAGCACGTTCCAGTCAAAGGGCTTGGCAATAAAATCGTCCCCGCCCATGTTCATTGCCATAATTAAATTCATATTGTCCGAAGCCGAGGACAGAAAAATGATCGGCACCTGTGACACCTGCCGGATCTCCCGACACCAGTGGTAGCCGTCATAACAGGGCAGCATGATGTCCATGAGCACCAGATGCGGGTCAAACGCCGTGAATTCTCCCAGCACGCCGCGGAAATTCTGTACCACCTGTACTGCAAAATCCCACTGTTCCAGCTGGTGCCGCAGTCCGTCCGCAATGCTGCGGTCGTCCTCCACCAGAAATATTCGATAGTTCATCGATGTGCCTCCTGTTTCTGTGATCGTTTTTTGAGAGCACTGCATAAAGTTTAGATGCAGGCAAGCTATAGGCTTAAATAGGTGTCAATTCCCACCCGCAGCAAAACAATGTGTAAACTTTATACCGTCCTTTTTATTATAGCATGATTTCGCATGGTTGGCAAGCCGTGCATTCTCACAAAAAAGACGTGCAGTTCCGCAAAACCACACGCCTTTTTCAGGAAACGTCGTACAAAGCCGGTTTCTGCGTTCCCTTAGGCAATACCGCACAAAGATTGTGCGACAGATGCGTCGTCAAATTTTTTCGTCAGATGAAACAAAAAGCGGAGTGAATACTTGATGTATTCACGAGCATTTTTCTGTAATATGACGGAAAATTTGCAAGCAGATGGCGTACAAAGTCGCCAGACGCTCTTTGTGCGGTATTGCCCTTAATCTCTGCTTTTCAGCAGCCCTCTCGCCACCAGACCGCAACCGGCTGCGATCATGCCGAACATGACCACATACTGCCACAGCGAAGCCGACACCGGACGAAACCGCACCGAAGTCAGCAGCGTTACCAGAATTGCCAGCAGTCCGATTGCCGTCACCACCCAGCCAATCCACTTTCTGTCCAAGAAGAACAGCAGACCGATGCCGATCAGCAGCGGCACCAGCATCAGACCAGTTGCCAGTGAAGTGTTCATGCCGAAGCCGCCCCACAGGCTGCCCCACGAGAAGGAGACCACAAAGGAGTTCAGCACCCAGAAGATGCCTGCTCCCAGCAGTACCAGCCCGATGAGAAACGAAGCCAGCGGGTGAGATTCTTTCGCCGCCGCAGAGCTGCTTTCCCGATGCTTTTTCGCCGTCTTTCCGCCGGTTTCCTGCTCCTGCCGCACAGCTTCTTCCAAGGCTTTCAGCTGCTTTTCTGTATCTTTTTCTTTCATATCAGTTCCTTTCGTAAATCCTGTCATTCCGTATATTTTTTCAGTTTTTCTACCAGCACCTGATATAGTGTATCATTTCTCCCTGCGGGACTGGGCAGACCGCCGCCCTCATACAGCCCGAAGGAACCATCGTGATAGGCGTGGTAGTTGAAGCTGACATCGCCGTCACGGAAAATTTCCAGCATGTCCCCGATCCAGCGGTCACCGCCGCGGTCGTTCTCAAAGCAGTGCGAACCGGCACCAAACTCGCCGCAGTATACCGGCACATTGTACTTTTCCGAAAACGCCGTGTTCAGTGCCACGCTCTTTTCCAGATAGTCCCGATTCAGCACTTCCACAGAATCCACATTCCACACGTCCACGCGGGGACGGACAATGGCATCGGCATTCTTGGTGTTCACCTGAAAATAACCGCATGCCTCATAGCTGTGTCCTGCCGTGGGACGGAAATATCTTGTACTGGTGTTGGCATCATCGGTGGTGCCGGAGAGCATCAGACTGCCCTTTGCCAGATGTCCCTCGGAAGAAGCGTAGTACTGTCCGCCGGAGTCGTTGCTGGACCAGAAGTTCAGCAGGGACATGCTGTCAAAGTCGTTGGCGTATATGGTCTGGACAAAGCTGCCGTCCTCATCATATTCGTTCAGCCGCAGTTCATCTGCCCGGGCGTAGCCGTAGTCCCCGATGTTCTGTGCCTGAAATACCAGACTGATTAGCTGTTTGCCGTCCGATTTCGGCGTGATCCTGCCGCTTTTCAGATACTGCCACTCGGTGTTCTCCGTGTCCGCCCGATCGCCGGCAAAGGTGGAAGTGCCCCACTGGGCATTGCCGCTGGACACCAGATAGCTTTCGTCCGGATAGGTCACATCATTGCCCAGTGTCCCCGCCCAGTCGAAGCCCTGATGCGTAAAAGCATGCGGATCATAGTCGTGGAACTCGTACACCGTGTTGTCATCGTCCAGATGCACGTAGTTGTTTTCGTCATTGAAATTGATCCACTGTTCCTGTGTGCCTGCCAGATTCTGTGCCGCACACATGCGTTCCACAAAGATCATATGGTTCTGGTCTACAGTACGGATCCCGTCCGTCAGCATCTGTGCTACGGACTGCCACAGGGCAAGGCTCTCCTCACCGCTGGCAGCAGCTACCACCGGTTCATTCACCAGTCCATAGCCCAGAATCACCGGCTCGTCTGCATACCGCTTGGCAATTTCCGTCCAGAGGGCACAGAGCCGCTTCTGATTTTCCGGTTCTGTCCAGAGGGCCGTGCCGTTCCCCTGCGACTGGTAGCCGCCCTGCGGATAGTGCATGTTCAGCACCAGCCGGATTCCTGCCGCCTTTGCCCATGCAATGTTGGTGTCCAGCCAGCGGAAGCCTTCTTCCCGATAGGTATAGGGTTTGCTGTCAGATTCAAACATGGCGTAGTTCAGATAGAACCGCACGGAGTCAAAGCCCATGTCCGCCAGTTCCTGATAGCTTGCCGCATCGTGATCCTGGGCAGGGGCTGTGGTGGGATTCGACCACACATCATTGCCGATTGCCATGCCTTTGATGAGATACTGCTTGCCATTTTCATCGACCAGCAGTTTGCCGTCTGTGCGGATAAAGCCGGCATAGCCGTCCTGTATTTCTCCCCCGTCGAATTGCTGCTGCCGCAGCAGTGCCAAGTCCATGCCGTCCACAACGCCGTCCCCGTTGCAGTCCGTTCCGCCGGCATTTTCTTTTCCCAGCAGGAACGCCTGTAAACTTTCCAAAGTGCCGGAATCGGTTTCCAATGCCAGACCGGAAAAGGCTCCTGTGCCCACGGCGACCGCCGCGGTCAGCAGGGCGGCAGCGACACGCCGCAGCCGGTGCTGTATCTGCATTTGCATTTGTCATGCCTCCATATTCATTCTATATCTCAGCGTGCCGAAACACGCTCCGGAATATCCTTATTTTATCATATTTCTGCTGCACAAACAATTGACAGAACTGCCGATTTTTCCGCAGGGATTTCGGGTATTCTGCTACGGCAGCACTGCCCCAGCTTATGACGAATGCTTCTCCGTAATGGTCTTTTTCCCCTGCTTCATCTGTGCCGCATATTCCCGAATGGCTGCCTCGGTCTGCAAGACCTCCTGCCGGAATTCCGCCGCAGTGATACGGAGAGCACCATTCCCCAGAATGATTAGCTGCTCCATGCCGTCCGAAGTTGCCACCCGCACCTTGTGCTTCTTCGACAAGTCCAGCGTTGCCTTTTCAATGTAGGAGTCGGCAGTTTCCGCCTCTTTGGTATACACCACCGTAATGTTGTGATACTGCTCCGTTTCGCCGTGATAGCCCTTGACCTTATACGCATCAAATACCAGAATCAGCTTGCACTTCCGATAGCCGCAGTAGTTGCTCAACATGTGCATCAGCTGTCCTCTGGCACTGTCCAGATTGTTTTGGGCAATCGTTTTCAACTCGTCCCACGCAAAAATGATGTTGTAGCCGTCTACCAGCAAGTACTCCTCCCCGTCATACGCCGGATCCGGCTTGCCGTGATATGCTGCCGCGGTGTCCTCCTCTTTGGGGGTGTAGAGTGCCTGTCGGGGATTGCGGTCGATTTTTCCGTAAGTCCGTTCAAAGATTGCCATGAGTTCCTTGTCCTCTGCCAGACTGCCCCCATAGGCTGCCCGCGACACCCGCACCGGTGCCGCCGGTTCGTCGGGTTCTTCCAGCTGGTGCAGGCAGCTGGGCAGGTGCATGTGCTGTTCCACCTCGTCCCACTTGACGGCAAAGCCGGCTCCGTGGGCACAGAAAATGGAATCCGCAGAGTTTTCCAGATCGCTGTCGCAGTCATACCCCACTGCGGCAATGACTTCTTCCGGATTCTGACAGGGAGCATAGCCCTTGGGGGAACAGACCAGTCTGCCCACGCCGTGGGTATAACCGGTCACCTCTGAAGCATAGCCCCGCAGCTTCGCCACCGGAGCACTGCCCTGCAAAACCGAACGGTCGCCCTCGGTTTCCGGCGGCTGGAACTCCGCCCCCATCTGCTGTAGATCGGTCATGGCACGTCCCACGTTTTCCGTAGGCAGTTCCAGCAAAAACTCGTACCACGGTTCCAGCAGAATGCTTTTCGCCTTCCGCAGTCCGTTCCGCACCGCCCGATAGGTCGCCTGCCGGAAGTCGCCGCCCTCGGTGTGCTTGACATGGGCTTTTCCGGCACACAGGGTGATCCGCATATCCGTTATGGGTGAACCGGTCAGTACGCCCAGATGCGTTTTCTCCTCCAAATGCGTCAGCACCAGCCGCTGCCAGTTTCGTTCCAGATCGTCCTCCCGACAGTTCACCCCGAACTGCAAACCGCTGCCCTGCGGCAGTGGCTCCAGCAGCAGGTGTACTTCGGCATAGTGGCACAGCGGTTCGTAGTGCCCCACGCCCTCTACCGGCTCGGCAATGGTTTCCTTATAGGTGATCTGTCCGGCATCGAACTGCACCTGCATGCCGAACCGGTCGGCGATCAGCCGCTGCAATACTTCCAGCTGCACCTCTCCCATCAGCTGCATCTGAATCTGTCCGGCGTGGTCGTTCCACACCACGTGGAGAGCCGGATCTTCCTCCTCCAGCTGTGCCAGCTGTTTCAGGGCATCGGTAGGGTGCACCCCTTCCGGCAGCTGTACGCCGTAGCGGAGCACCGGTTCCAGCACCGGAGCCATACCGTCGCCGGCACTGCCCAGCCCCTGCCCGATAAACGTCCGGCTCAGACCCGTCACCGCACAGACCGTGCCCGCAGGGACCGCCTCTTTCGCCTCGAACTTCGCACCGGCGTAGACACGGATCTGGCTGACTTTTTCCTGCATGTCCCTGCCGTTGGAAGCAGTATAGGCGATGCTGTCCCGCACCCGCAGCCGTCCGCCGGTGATCTTCAGGTAACTCAACCGGTTCCCCTTTTCGTCAGCGGCAATTTTAAACACCCTCGCCCCGAACTGTGCCGGACAGGGCTGTTCCAGCGTATACCGGTGCAGTCCCTCCAGAAATGCGTCCACGCCCTCCAGCTTCAACGCTGCCCCGAAGTAACAGGGGATCAGCTTCCGGCGGGCAATGCCTTTTGCCAGCAGTGCCGGCGGGATCTTCCCCTGCTCCAGATAAGTATCCATGAACGGCTCCTCCAGCAGAGCCACCTGTTCATAAAAGGCATCGGTGCCGTCTGCGGAAAAGTCCACACAGCGGTCACTCAACCGGCTTTGCAGCTGTTCCAGCACTGCCGCCTTGTCTGCCCCTGCCAAGTCCATTTTGTTGACAAAGAGGAACACCGGCACCTGATAGCGTTCCAGCAGTTTCCACAGGGTTTCCGTGTGGGACTGCACGCCGTCTGTGCCGCTGATGACCAGAATGGCATAGTCCAGCACCTGCATAGTGCGTTCAGTTTCTGCTGAAAAGTCCACGTGTCCGGGAGTATCCAGCAGCGTATATTCCGCATTTTCACAGGCAATGCATGCCTGATGTGCAAAAATCGTAATGCCCCGATCCCGTTCCATCGGGTGGGTGTCCAGAAAAGCTGTCTGGTGATCCACCCGCCCCAGCTTCCGGATCTCGCCGGTACGGTACAGCAGAGCTTCGGAAAGCGTCGTCTTTCCGGAATCCACATGGGCAGTAATGCCCACTACCAATCGTTTCATAATCGCCGCGGCACAGGCACACGGCTTTTCACCTCGCTTGTTGTGATGCTGTTTCTATTATAACATAAAGCGGGCGGCATTGACAAGGCAGATTCCGAAAAAGATTCCGGACAGCACAAAAGCCGCCATGCATCTGCACAGCGGCTCTTTCTTCCTATGGTTATCTTGCACCCTTTTTCATAATTACCACGCCAATGGTCTTAAACACCAGCTTCAGATCCAGTCCGACACTACGTGTCTGAATGTATTCGAGGTCGGATTCCACCCACTTTTCGAATCCCATATCGCTTCTGCCCTCTACCTGACAAATACAGGACAGACCGCCTTTTACCTGTAACCGCTGCATCTGGTGGGGCGTATACAGCACCACTTCCCGCGGAAGCGGCGGACGCGGCCCGATAATGGACATGTGCCCGCAGAAAACGTCCCACAGCTGGGGCAGTTCGTCAATGGACGTTCTCCGGATAAAATGCCCGATCCGTGTGATTCGCGGGTCGTTCTCGCTCTTGAACGCCAGACCGTCGGTTTCGTTTTCTTTCTGCACCTCTGCGAACTTCTGTTCCGCATCGACACACATGGAACGGAACTTGTGCATGTAGAACACCTTTCCGTCCTTGGTCAGCCGTGCCTGTGAAAAGATCGGCGACCCCTTGTCGTCCAGATAGATCACCAGTGCCACGATGCCCATGGGGATCGCCAGAAGGATCAGTGACAATGCAGACCCCACGATGTCAAACAGCCGCTTCAGAAACCGATATGCCAGACCGCCGCGGGGCTTGATCTCACTATACCGCAGTGTTTCTGCAACACCGGCGGACAACAGCCCCAGTGCACGATCATCAAAATCCAGAATCGGATATTCCGTAATTCCCTCGGGGTGCTCTTTCAGGGCGGACAGTGTCACCTCTGTAAACTGTTCCTCCGTCAGATTGATTTTCGTACTTCCCATTTTCCAAATACTCGCTTTCAAAACAAAATATACCTGTCTTTTATTATAACTGAAAAATGATGTTTTGTCAATTGGAAAATGTATACTTTTTCAATTTTTTCGCGAAATACCGGCAAAAAAGGCGAACGCCGAAACGTTCGCCTTTTTCTGTTCTGTTATGCAGCAGCTTCTGCTGCATTGTCTGATTACTTCTGCTTGGTGTGGACTTCTTCGACCAGCTTTGCTGTCAGTTCTGCCACCGTCATGCTGCCCAGATCTTCGCCGTTACGCTTGCGGACTGCGACTGTCTTTTCTTCGCATTCCTTGTCGCCGACAGTCAACATATACGGCACCTTTTCCATCGTTGCCTGACGGATCTTCCAGCCCACCTTTTCGGCACGGTCGTCCACCTCAACACGCAGCCCCGCAGTTTCCAGCTGCTTCTTGACCTCGTAAGCGTAGTCCAGATGGCGGTCTGCGATGGGCACCAGACGAACCTGTTCCGGAGCCAGCCACAGCGGCATTGCACCGCCGAAGTGTTCGATCATATATGCCAGTGTACGCTCATAGCAGCCCAGCGATGTTCTGTGAATGATGTACGGCAGCTTCTTCTGACCGTCCTTATCCTTGTAGTACATGCCGAAACGCTCTGCCAGCAGCATATCGATCTGAATGGTGACCAGGGTGTCTTCCTTGCCGAATACGTTCTTGTACTGAATATCCAGCTTCGGACCGTAGAAAGCCGCCTCGTCGATGCCGATCTCATACTTCACGCCCAAGTGATCCAGAATGTTGCCCATGACACGCTGTGCTTCTTCCCACTGCTCCGGTGTACCCTCGTACTTGTTGCCCGGATTTGCCGGATCCCACTGGGAGAACCGGAATGTGCAGTCGTCCAGCAGTCCGACTGTATCCAGGAAATACTTTGCCAATTGCAGGCAGTTCTTGAATTCATCTTCCAGCTGATCCGGACGCAGGATATAGTGCCCCTCAGAAATGGTGAACTGACGGACGCGGATCAGGCCGTGCATTTCGCCGGAGTCCTCGTTCCGGAACAGCGTAGAAGTTTCCGTCAGACGCATCGGCAGATCACGGTATGAACGCTGCCGGTTCAGATATACCTGATACTGGAACGGGCAGGTCATCGGACGCAGAGCGAAGCAGTCCTTGGTTTCGTCGTGAGGGTCGCCCAGTACGAACATGCCGTCCAGATAGTGATCCCAGTGACCGGAAATCTTGTACAGTTCCCGCTTTGCCAGCAGCGGCGTCTTAGTCAGCAGGCAGCCGTGTGCCTGTTCCACATCTTCTACCCAACGCTGTAACAGCTGTACCACTCTGGCACCCTTGGGCAGCAGCACCGGCAGGCCCTGACCGATAACGTCAACAGTGGTGAAATATTCCAGTTCCCGTCCCAGCTTATTGTGGTCACGCTTCTTGGCTTCTTCCAGCTTTGCCAGATGTTCTTCCAGCATCGATGCCTTGGGGAATGCCACCGCATAGACACGGGACAGCATCTTGTTCTTTTCTGAACCTCTCCAGTATGCACCGGTGCAGGACAGCAGCTTGAACGCCTTGATCGTACCGGTAGACATCAGGTGCGGGCCGGCACACAGATCTGTGAAATCGCCCTGCTGATAGAACGAGATCGGCTCACCGTTTCCGGCGTGCTCCTCGCACAGCTCTACCTTATAGGGTTCGTCCATTTCTTTCAGCTTAGCCACAGCTTCTTCCGGTGACAGATAGAACTGCTCCAGCTTTTCGTTTGCCTTGACGATCTTCTTCATCTCGGCTTCGATCTTAGTCAGTTCTTCCTGACTAAACGGATGTTCTACGTCAAAGTCGTAATAGAAACCGGTATCGATTGCCGGTCCAATCGCCAGCTTTGCCTCCGGATACAGGTGCTTGACAGCCTGTGCCAGCACGTGAGAAGCGGTGTGCCAGAATGTTTTCTTACCTTCTTCGCTGTCGAAGGTCATGACTTCAAATGTGCAGTCGTGGTCGATAACGGTACGCAGGTCACAGACCTCTCCGTCCAGCTTGACACAGCAGGAAGCCTTGTACAGCCCCATGCCAATGCCCTTAATGACTTCTGCCGCAGCTGTGGGAGCTTCCAGTTCCCGAATGCTGCCGTCTTTCAATGTCAGTTTGATCATGATCCATCTTCCTTTCCAGAATGCGGGAAACGCCCGACATGTCAGACGTGCCGTGTGCGGCATTTCCCAAAGTAAATGCAAAAAGTCCCTTACACAGTAAAGGACTGTGCAAGGGACGATGAAAAATCTATCGTGGTTCCACCCTTGTTTCATGCACGTGCCAAAGGCACATACACCTCGTGGTGTCCGATAACGGGGACAGACCGCTGCGGATTGGGCAGACTCGGGGAGTGGTTTGCAAATTTCTTCACTTTTTCCCGCTGCTTTCAGCCGGTGACAGCGGTTCTCTGCAAAAAGCTTCGGCGAAATGTGCCGTTCCCTTCAACGCTCTAAGGACTAGTATAGCACAATCGCCGAAGCTTGTCAACTGTTTTTTGCAAAAATTCTCACAGTGCAGCCCTGCTATTCCACAGGCTTTCAATCCTCGCAAGATGCCTCCTGTTTTTCCCGCCGTTCCGCCTCCAGCCGGCTGTAGACGCAGCCGCAGAAGTTCTGCCGATAGAGGTCATACTCTCTGGACAGCACGATCGAACGCTGATAGCCGCCCTTTTTCTTGAAGTCCGTGGGCAGCCACGGGATGCCGTACTGCTCCGCCAGTTCCGCTCCTCTGGTGTTGATAAACACCGCGTCTTTATGGGGGCTGATGGTCAGCGTGGTGCAGACAAAATCCGGTAACACTTCCAGTGCTGCCGCCGCCCGAAATGTTTCTTCCAGACGGTGCCCGATACACTTCTGACAGCGTGCTCCCCGTTCCGGCTCCTGCTCCAGCCCTTTGGCAAGAGCGTAGAACCGTTCCGGCAGATAATCGCCGTCCACCACCGTCACCGGATTCCCCAGCGGTAATTCCTGCACCAGCCGGCACAACTCGGCTTTCCGGTGCAGATACTCCGCCTCCGGCGAAATGTTGGGATTATAGAAGAACAGCGTAATGGCAAAATACCGGCTCAGATATTCCAGCACATAACTGCTGCACGGAGCACAGCAGGCATGCAGAAACAGTGTCGGTGTCCGTTCCGCCGGCAGCTGTGCCAGGATCCGGTCAGTTTCCAGCTGATAATTGATTTTGGATCGCATTTTCTGTGCCTGTTGTTCCCTCTGCACCAAATGCAGCAGTAGTTGCCAGAGCATCTGCTCCGCCGATCGCTGCCGTTGTCGTGCTGTTCACATCGCCGCCCAGTGCTGCGGTGGTCACTGCTGCACCGCTTGTGGGAGTAGCTACCTGCAAATAGCTGCAAATACCCTGTGCCAGTGCAGAAGCGATGTTGTCCTCATTGTCCAGAATCCACTGTGCCACATTGGGACCGTCGTGATATTCCACTTCGATCAGACAGCTGGGGCTCTTGTTGGCACCCACTTCATACTGATAATTTTCAGAATTGCTGTCCGAACCGTCGATCAGACCCTTGTCATCTGTGGGAGTCAGGGCTGCCACCGGATCATATACCGCCTGTGCCAGACTCTTGCTGGCTTCGGAATTGGCATTGTAGTAGCAGTCTGTGCCGACACCGGTACCGGCGTTGGTGTGGATCGCCACATATGCCGCCAGATTCTGATCGCCGGCCGCTGTCTTGGTCTGAATGCTGTCAGCATCGCCGGCAACGATGACGTTCACGCCGGACTGTTCCAGAATGGCAGCCGTCTTTTGTGCCAGAATGCGGCAGACCGCAGCTTCGTTGGTGTCGCCCACATAGAACTTGTTGTCCTCCTGATTGGACGGGCTCAGATAAACGGTTTTCGTGTTATCTGCCTCTGTGGGAGCTGTGGTCGCCTGAGTAGGTGTGGTAGTCACATTGTCGTTCTTCTTGTCCTTGTTGCTGGAGCAGCTAGAACAGCACTTCACCAGCAGTACGATCAGCAGGATCAGAACCAGAAGAACTGCCAGAATCCGGTCATACCGGACGCGGCGGCGTTTACTTTGAGATGCCATAAAAAATACCTCCTATATGCAGACCGGTGGGGAGCCGGTCTGCCCTTACTTATCCTCTAACGATTTCAATGCCTTGCGTTCTGCCGCATCGACCTTGATTTTTCCGTCCCGCAGCAGCTTCACGTCGTCCCGCTTGACCTTTACCGGCACATCGGATTTTTCTGAAATCACCTTCAGATCGCCAGTCAGCGGATTGGTTTCGCAGACCTTTGCCCTGGTGCCGTCTGTCATGGTGACGATCGCCCCGACCTTCGGGGTAATGCGGAGCAGTTCCTCATAGACGTTCTGCTCATATTTCAGGCAGCACATCAGTCTGCCGCAGCAGCCGGAGATCTTCGTCGGATTCAGGGAAAGCCCCTGTTCCTTTGCCATGCGAATGGAAACCGGCTGGAAATCCTGCAAGTGCCCCTTGCAGCAGAATTCTCTGCCGCAGATACCAATACCGCCCAGGATCTTCGCCTTATCCCGCACGCCGATCTGCCGCAGTTCGATTCTTGTCCGGAACACTGCCGCCAGATCTTTGACCAGTTCCCGAAAGTCCACGCGGTTGTCCGCGGTGAAATAAAACAGCAGCTTGCTGTTGTCGAATGTGCATTCCACATCTACCAGATTCATTTTCAGCTTTCGATAGGCGATCTTCTGCTGGCAGACCTGAAAAGCACGTTCTTCCTTTTTGCGATTTTGTTCCAGTGTCCGGCGATCCTCCCGCGTGGCGACCCGCAGGATCGGCTTCAGCGGCACTGTCACCTGCTCCTTGGGGATCTGTTTATTGGCGATCGCGACTTCTCCGCATTCCGTCCCGCGGGAAGTTTCGGTGATGACAAGATCTCCCTGTTTCACCTTCCAGCTGTCCGGAGAGAAATAGTAGACCTTTCCGCCGTTCTGAAACCGAACGCCGATGATTTCAACCATACTTTCTTCCTTTCTATAGTAGAGCCAACGCCCCGAAATTTCATTTCCGGAATGAGAAGCTGTTACGCGTCCATGCAGTCTGCACAAAAAGCAGCCAGTGCCAGCGGCAGGTTGACATTTGCCTCCATTGCCCCATAGGTACTGTCCACGGCACGATGCATTGCCTGTCCGGCACTGTCGGAAAGCCGTTCTGCCAGCTTTTTTGCCCCTGCCGCATCACAGCCGATTCCCGCCGCACAGGGGTCGTGCTTCCACACAATGGCATCACGAATGCACCGGTCAAACAGGTTCAGGAACAAAAACGTCCGTTCCCGTTCCTTTCCCAGCACTGAAACGGTTTGCAGCAACGCATACTCATTCTTATTTATTATACTATTGATTGCGGTTTTTGTCAATCCAACGGCCTCACGAATTGGCATATTTTCCAAAAAATTTAAGCACTGCCCGATGTTCCCGTGGAACGCCGCCACCGCTTCTGCGGCATCTTCCGGCGAAAAGCCCCGTTCTGCCAGTGCAGCACGGCACTCCTGTTCCGTCACCGGCGACACCGCCAGCGACACGATACGGGAACGCACCGTGGGCAGCAGCGATGCCGGAGAAGTTGCCGTAAAAATAAAATACCCATAAGCCGGCGGTTCTTCCACCGCTTTCAACAGCAGATTCTGGGTGCGGGTGTCCATTGCATCACAGTCCCCAAAGACATAGCACTTGGCATTGCCCTCGTTAGGCGGCGATGCCAGATCCATGCACACCTCCCGCACCGTGTCCACGGAAAAGCCGTTTCGCTTGCCGCTGTGTTCCACAAACCGCACGTCCGGATGCACACCGTCCGCCAGCATTTTGCAGGATTTGCAGCTGCCGCAGGGCTTTTCCGTTCCTGTGCAGAGCAGTTCTGCCAGAAACTGCTTTGCCAGCGTCTTTTTCCCCAGACCGGTTTCCCCGTAAAAGAGGAATCCGTGGGGAGCCCTGTCCCGCAAAAGCATCTGGTGCAGGGTGTGCTGTATCTGTTCATTGCCATAAAACTGTGCCATGCCGCCACCTCCTACTGTACGACGCTGATCTCCGTAATTCCATAAGCCTCACAAACCGCAATGCAGCGGGCATCGATTCGTTCTCCGCTAAGCACAATGGGCACTGCCGGCGGACAGGGCACTTTCACCGCGGCACAAATCCGTCCGCTGCTCTCCCCGATGGGCACGATCTCCTGCGGAGCCAGTGCCGCCTCCCGAATCCCGCAGACCTTTTCCGGTCTGGGCAGAGCGTACTTTTCTCCGGATTCCGCCGGTGTAGGCGAAAACCTTTCCAGCAGCTGCTCCAGAATGTCAAAGTCCCGATCGGTATTGGCTGCCGAACAGAGCAGCACCACATGAAATGCATCGGCATACTCCACAAAGACTTCATGCTGTTCCAGATACGCCGCCAGTTCCAGCCCGTGAAATCCGCCTGCCGCCGCATCTATAGTCAGGTGCATGGGGTCGCCGTCTACGAAACAATAACGTGGCGAAAACCGGCACTTCAGCTGCTGAATGCGGTCGAGCACTTCCTCCAGCTGTTTCCGGAACAAGGGCGAAGCCAGTTCTCGATTGCACCAGTCCAGCGAAGCCAGCATCAGATACGAGGGACTGGTCGAGCCGAACATTGCCATCGCGTCCCGCACCCGTTCCGGTTCCACATCAATATCGCTGCGGACATGCAGATAGGCAGTACCGGTCAGCCCCGACAGCATCTTATGTGCAGAGTCGCAGCAGTAGTCCGCCCCCAATTGGATCGGGTGACACCGCCACGGCAGAAACGCCAGATGTGCTCCGTGGGCATTGTCCACCAGCAGCTTCGCGTGATACCGGTGGCACAGTTCCGCCAGACCGGCAATATCCGCCATACGCCCCAGATAGTCCGGCGAAGTGACATAGACACACGCCGGTCGGGTCTGCTGCTGCAATGCGGCCTCAAAATCCGCCAGATCATAGGTACCGGACAAAATGCCGTCACTTTCGCGGGGATAGATCCACTGCACCGGCAGGTCCAGCAGCACACAGGTATTCAAAAATGCCCGATGCACATTTCTCGCCGCCAGCACCGCCCGCCCCTGCTGTTTCATCAGCAAGAGCATGGTCTGAATGCAGAGGGTCGAGCCGCCGCAGGAATAAAACGTATACGCCGTTCCATAGAGCGAAGCGGCATTCCGTTCACTCTCCGCCAGAATGCCCTCGGCTTCGAACAGGCTGTCCGCACCGGTAATTTCCGTCAGATCCAGTGTCGTGGCACGCTGCAACGCCGGTGCCCCGAATCTGCCCTTGTGTCCGGGCATATGCAGCCGGACAGGGTCCCGCTCTGCGTATTGTATCAAAAAGTCATAGACTGGTGTATTCATGATCGATCGATTCTCCAATGATTTTGTGCGGTGTTTCTTTAGGAAACACTGCATAAAGCTTGTACGTAAGATGCGTAGTCAGATTTTTCGGCAGATTGCTCAGAAATTCCGCAGGCATACTGTATGTATGGCAAGGGATTTCTGGGCAATATGACGGAAAATCTGCACGCAGATTGCGTGCAAAGCCGTCAGGCGGGCTTTATGCAGTGTTTCCTTATAAAAGCCCGCAGGCTTTCAGCCGCTTTTGAACGGCGGCACAGGCACGGCGGTGGGTGCGGGATACCGTGGAAATGTTCACCCCCAGCAGTTGTGCAATATCCGCCATTTTCTTTCCCTCTCCATAGTACAGCAGGAGGACTTGTTTCTGTCTTGCAGAAATGTCATGTTCCAGAATGTTTCTGGCAGCCAGACAGGCGGCACGCTGTTTTTCCTGCCGGTCCAGATGAAAATCCACGGAAAACAGCATCTGTTCCCAGGCGGCTTTTGTCATGCACATGCCGATTCGCCTGCCTTTTCATTTTCGGCATAGACCGCGATGTCCGCCATGCTCCGTTCCATATCCCGCACTTCTTCACTCAGCAGGCGTTTCCGTGCCTCCAGTTCCTGCCGTTCCAGCGGTGCCATCGTCTTGTCCCGCTGCAAGACCTCCCGCAGTTCTGCGATACGTTCCCGCAGCACCTGCACTTCCTTTGCATAGTCTTCCCACATTTTTTGCATACTTCTCATTCGATACTCCCTTCTGACAAATTTCTTTTGTCAAACCGGATTGTACCAGAATGTTCTGCAAAAGTCAAGTGTAAGTTCTGAAAAACAAAACTTTTTTTGCAAGGCAGCATGATGCGTCAGATCAATACTTCGATTTTTCGGGAATTGCATGCAAAACTGACTGGTAAGCTTTGGGTGGTATTGCCTTTGTTCTGTGCAAGAAAAACGGCAGGCATTTGTATCTGCCTGCCGTTTGCTTTTTGTATCTGAGGCAACACCGCACAAAGCCCGTTTGCAGGCAGGCTCTTACTGGAATGCTTCCACCGGCTCCGGTGCAGCTTCCATGTCCGAACGATCGATGTCAAAGAGGAATGCCTCGTCCCAGTCCAAAAAGCCGGCTCTGGGGAAATAGGTGATGCGAAGGCTCTGGAAATCTGCCGGCACTTCCATGCAGATATAGCCGTCGCGGGTTTCTCCGGGCTGGATCGCGGTGTCGAACGTCTTGCCTGAATCGCCGAATTCCTTATAGATAAACCGCGGGCTGCGAATGCTGACACCGGGGTATGCCTCGCCGTCTACCGTCAGACCAAATGTCTGTGACAGCAAGTCCACCGCCAGTTCGTCCTCACTATTGTTGGTGATCTCAAATTCGAAGAATGTCAGACCGATCTCGCTGCCGTTTTCCGAGAATGTGTAGTCAGAAACGTATGCTTTTTTCATCACGGCATCTACATCCTGATACTGCATCTCCTCACCGATCTCGCCCTTGTGGCTCTTGATCTCTCTGACAACCTGTGTGGTCTGGGTTGCCGTTACAGAAGAACCGTCAGTCACATCGCGGGCAGAAGTTTTGTCCTTTTTGCCGCAGGCACCCATAGACAGCAGCAGTACACTGCCCAACAGCAGACAGACCGCTTTCTGCATCTGCTTTTTCATCATAAATCCGTCCCTTTCCTTATCTAAAAGAAAAAGCCGTCCGTTTCCAGTGTGAAGCCGGAACGGAACAGCTTTTTTGCCGTTTGTTTACAAAAGCTTAGTCAGCTTCAATTGCATCTGCCGGACATTCCGATGCACAAGAACCGCAGGAAATGCAAGCATCTTCAGCGATTTCATACTTGTCAGCACCTTCAGAGATTGCGTCCACCGGACATGCGTCCTTACATGTACCGCAGCTGATGCAGGAATCTGTAATTTTATATGCCATGAGAAATTCACCTCCGTGTTGGTTTCCGCAGAGTATTCTCTGCTATTTCTTATTATAGCAGATTGCCGTGGAAAAAGCAAGCGTTTTCTCAAACATTTTTAGAGTCTGTTTCCTCATTCCTGAATGTGTTCCAGAGCCTGTCCGAAAATGGAGGAGATGTGGGAATCCGCCAGTGCATAGAAAATGGTCTTTCCCTCCCGCCGGCTGGTGACCAGACGGGACTGTTTCAGCACACGAAGCTGGTGTGAAATGGCAGACTGTGTCATTTCCAGCTTCTGGGCAATATCCATCACACATTCCTCGTGCTGAAAGAGGACAAAGATAATTCGCACCCGTGTCAGATCGCCGAAGATCTTGAACAGTTCTGCCACATCTGCCAGCTGGGATTCCGGCGGCATCTGTGCCGGCAGTGCGGCGGCGTGATCGTGTAAATGGTTGTGCTCCATGGCGATTCCCCTTTCGTTTCGGACAGTACAGGCGTTTTTGATTGCCTTTCTATCATACGATATTTTGACAAATTTGTCAAGCCGCAACCACACCGGCGTGTACGCACTGCTCCGCATATGTCCGGAAATACAAAACAGCCGCCGGCAGAATTGCCGACGGCTAGAGTTTGTGCGGTATTGCCTTTGCATAAATTCGTTATCGCTTTTAGCGGACAGTCAAAACAACATTTTTTGCACCGGTCGGGAAATCCGCTATCGGACCGGAAATGTTAACACGTATGGTGCCCGGAATGGACTCCATTGCAAGATCATAGCGACCTTCTTCAAAATAAATCGTTTTGATTGCACCGGTACCCAAATACATCAGATCCACTAATGTTATCAGTGCATCTGTATTGTCCAAAACACCGTCGCCGTTCACGTCCAGCAGGTTATAGCATACTTCCGGCAGTGCATCATCATAGGTGTTGGAATCCGATAAATCTACGCCCTTTTCCAAAGGATAAGCAACTCCTGCACCCGTCTTGGCAATATAGAGCAACTGGAAAAATGCAGTTGTAGGACTCATGGAAAAATCTTTTTGCAATTGCCCCAACTCATACACCTGATTCTCGTGAATCCAGTCCGCGTCGCTCTGATCTACATTGCCGTCGCCGTTCACATCTGCCAGCTTCAACTGCTCCGCAGTCAAAGCCTCGTTGTCCACATACAGTGCATGTGTCACCATAGCCGCATCGTGTCCGGTGATGAAACCGTCCATATCTACGTCACCCAGTGCATACGCTTCCTCAGCACTTGCACTCATGGCGGATACCGGCAGTGCTGCCAGTGCCATAACGCCCGCAAGTACTGCGGAAATACCCTTTCTCATCTTCATAGAAATTCCTCCCTTAAATTTAATTTTCATATACCACTGTTACAGGAAACAGAGTATTGATTTCTTTGTTAGTAAGTACCGCACCCGCACCCTTTTCTGCAATATATTTTCCCAAACTATCTGAATCTGCTTTCTGAATCAATGTATTATGGTCAATGTCAGCCACAGCTGCACACTTCAAAAATGGATAATTCTTGCTCCAAGTACTGTTACGATTTTTCAGTTGCTGATCCAGATAAGTCGTGCTCAATTGATTGTTTGATTCTGACAGCATTTTTTCAACATAGAAAAGGTCAATTGCATCGACACAATTGTCACTATCAATATCACCCAATCGTACATTTACAGACGGGGAAATAGAAACGTCAGCATCTGTCAGCGGATCATCTGAATCATTGGTAAACTTCACATTTTCAACCGGACTATAATACTGTACTACGCCAACTTTAAAAATATGTTCTGCTGTTGCGTTGTTTTTTACTTCATATTCGAAAGTAAAAGTCATGTCAGTGGCATATGTCACATTTTTTTCAGGAGGAAGTTGGGCATTTACAGGAGCCAAAAACACACAAAATAATCTATTACCATCTTCACTTGGTGATGTTATAGAAAATGAATCATCTGGCACCCCATAATCGTACTCTCCGTCATACTGTACACTTTCATCACTCTGTATTGCAAAAGAAAAAGACTGTACTCCCGGATTTTTCAGCACCCGAAAAACAACTTGGAACTTGTTTGCAGATACCTTATTAGTTGTTACCGTATACTGAAATGCGGAATTTTTAACCGTTGTAATGTTGATTGCACTTGTCGGAATTGCCCCTGCCATAGAAGACAGTGTCACCGCCGAAGCCAAAGCCGCAACGGCTTTCGTCAAAATTTTTTTCATTTTATCACGTCCTTTTGAAAATCTGTATATCATTGATAAATATTGAAAAGAGCTCTTTCTATCTTTATTATACACCAGTTTTTCTCTATTGTCAATAGATTTTTAACGATTTTGCAAAAGAAGATTTCGACACGATTCGACAAAATTCTACACGATTCGACAATTGGTACTTACTTTTTTTATTATAGCAGTAATTCACAAAATTGTCAATCCATTTTTTTAAGTCAACTTGCACAAAATACAAGTTTAAAATTTGTGCCTTACAAAAAAAGAGGACAGGTTCCCCTGTCCTCTCCGCATTTCATTGCGAGTCTTTACTTTGCGTAATCGACCACGCGGCTTTCGCGAATCAGGTTGACCTTGACCTGACCCGGATAGTCCATTTCGTTTTCGATCTGCTTGGCGATCTGTCTTGCCACCAGTACCATTTTCTCATCGTTGATGATCTCCGGTACCACCATGACACGAATCTCACGGCCTGCCTGCAATGCGTAGCACTTTTCTACGCCCTCATAAGAAGAACAGATGCCTTCCAGCTTCTGTAACCGCTTGATATAATTCTCGTAGTTTTCGCTTCTCGCCGCCGGACGTGCCGCAGAAATGGCATCTGCCGCCTGTACGATACATGCGATTGCGGTTTTCGGTTCCACATCGTTGTGGTGAGCCTCGATCGCGTGAATGACCTCGTTGCTCTCGTTGTACTTCCGGCAAACGTCAACACCGATCTGTACATGAGAACCCTCGATCTCCGCAGTCAGAGCCTTACCAATATCGTGGAGCAGTCCGGCACGGCGTGCCAGATTGGCATCAACGCCCAGTTCCGAAGCCAGCACACCGCACAGCTTGGAAACCTCGATAGAGTGCATCAGCACATTCTGCCGATAGCTGGTGCGGTAATACAGCCGTCCCAGCAGCTTGACCAACTCGTTGTTCAGTCCGTGTACATTGGTTTCCAGCACGGCACGTTCGCCCTCCTGCCGGATCCGATGTTCCACTTCCCGCTTTGCCTTTTCCACCATTTCCTCGATCTTGGTCGGGTGGATTCTGCCGTCTGCGATCAGCTTTTCCAGAGCAATCCTTGCCACTTCCCGACGAATATGGTCGAAACAGGACAGGGCGATTGCCTCCGGTGTGTCGTCAATGATGATGTCCACGCCGGTGAGGGTTTCCAGTGTCCGGATATTTCTGCCCTCTCTGCCGATGATACGGCCTTTCATTTCGTCGTTGGGCAGTGCCACAACGGAAACTGCCGTTTCTGAAACCTGATCTGCCGCACACTTGGCAATGGCGAGGGAGATATAGCTGCGAGCCTTTTCCTCACACTCGTCCTTGATCTGCTGCTCATAGTAGGAGATCTTCACAGCCTTTTCGTGCACCAGTTCGCTGTCCAGCGTGCTCAGGATATATTCCTTTGCCTGATCCTGTGTCAGTCCGGAAATGCGTTCCAGTTCTTTCAGCTGGCTGTTCTTGACTTCTTCCGCCTCTGCCAGCTTCTTGTCTGCATTTTTCAGACGCTGCTTGAGGGATTCTTCCTTCCGGTCCAGATTATCTGTCTTTTTGTCCAGATTTTCCTCTTTCTGCTGAATCCGGTGTTCTTGTCTGCCGATTTCAGAGCGTCTGTCTTTGATTTCTTTTTCCGCTTCAGAACGGAGTTTATAAATTTCGTCTTTTGCTTCCACCATGGCATTCTTCCGCTTGGCCTCTGCCTCTTTTTTGGCATCT